>JACCEA010751950.1_pt1 | contig 24697 bp, 12 predicted proteins | sample 7449851 | NCBI WGS metagenome assembly JACCEA01 (sample SAMN15323453, study PRJNA562643) | freshwater metagenome | isolation source: river surface water | place: USA:Blue River Watershed | collected 2017-08-18 | reverse complement strand
GGTGGGTGTTGTAAAGATTGTATTTTATCGATTTCGGCCTGTAGGGATGATTTTTTGTTGGTGAGTTTGACTTTGCGTTCGGTGAGATTTTGTTTTTTGAATGGTTGGACGGTGTCGTCATTTAGAAGTTGTTCAATTGCATTTAAAATACGGTCGATATTTGAAATAATGGTTGTTTTGTCAGTTATTTGTTGTTGGTAAAATCGGGAATAAGCCTGTAGGGATGATGTTAAATGGGGATTTTCGGATTGTGCATGTTGCATTTCTTCGTATTTGGTATCCAGAAGATTGCGCATGGTTTGTTGTTTTTGTTCTTCTTGTTGGATTTGAATATCGCGATTCGATTCAATTTCATAATCTTGTTGTTGTTGCGCTTGTTCTTGAGGTTTTGGTTGTGGTTGTGGTTGTGGTTGTGGTTGTGAACCAGAAAAAAAGGATTTAACAAAATTAAACATTATTTTCAAAAAAAAAATAGAATCAAAATTTGTTTTATTAGTTGTGTGTTTTTTTTTTTAACAATTATGTATTTTCTATTTAAATAAACTTTTTTTATTTTTATTTTATTAACTGGAAAACTAGAAAAAAATGGATTTGTTTCGAACTGAGAAAAAAAAATATGATGCGTGTTGTTTTTTAAATTGTCTATGTATTTCGTGTTTTGCATGCTTTGAAAATGAATTGAACCAATTTCAATGCATTAAATTTAATTTTGGATGTCGATCGCTGGTATGTTGTTGTAATATACCGAATTTAGACGACGATCCCGGATGGACCTGGGACAACACAATCCCCTACATGCCGAACCTCGATCGTGTTTTTGTAATTAAAGTTTATGATGGAGATACCATTACGGTCTGTTCTCAAATTGACGCGACTGTTTATAGATGGTCCGTTCGTATTCGTGGGATTGATGCACCTGAATTAAAATCCAAAAACGAACACGAAAAATCATTAGCGGTTGCCGCACAAAAAGCATTGTCTGATCGTATTTTAAATAAATGGGTAAATTTAAAAAATGTCGGAAACGAAAAATATGGACGTATTTTAGCCGATGTATATCAAAAAGATTGCAATTTAGGCGAATGGATGTTACAACAAGGACACGTTGTCCGCTATGATGGTGGAACAAAAAATGCCCCATGGATCATAGAAACTGTTTAACTAATTTTTTTCATTGATTGATTGATTTTTTTAAAATTACATATATACACAACACAACACTACACTAGGTTATGTTTTTCCCAAGTTAAACCAACAGATACAAAGATGTATAATGCGTCGCTCTGTTTCCCTTACATCTACGCATCTGCCTTCTACAAATTGATCTGCAAGATACGTTATGCTTTGATGTAAAAGTCTTAATTTATCTTCATTGACACTAAATTTATCTGTTTCACTAATAGTATTATTACTTGGGTTTAATTCCGCAAAAGATCTTACTACATTTATAACTGCATCTTCTAATCGACGAATATCTACCACATAACCTTCTCTTACCTCATCACTCAGCTTAACAATGGATTGTTGAAATTCAACTAGGCGTGGTTTGCTAACAATTATGCTCATCTTATTTTATAAGATTTTATAAGATTTTATAAGATTTTATAAGATTTTATAAAATTTAAAATTTGATTTAATTTATAATATAATAATTTTTTTATCTTTAAATGAATCCATATTTGACAACAAACCCGATTCTGTCGGTTGCATTTGTAACTTCGACGTTTCCAAACAAGGTTATATCGCCATTGGTTGGTTCATAATTATAAATTTCTAAAAAGTTGGATGTTGCGGTTTTGTCAATAATTGCATTTCCACCGATATAGACGTTACTGTGTGTATCAATCGCCGCCATAAATCCAGTTTCATCTAAATTATCGGAAGTATTGATTGGAACAACCCATGAAATATTATTTAGTTCTCTTGTAAATGAAACGAAAAACCCATCTTTATTTTGATTTTCGGGGATGATGCCAACATTTTCGTCAAATACTGCTTCATTGGATCCGTTAATGGAATTGAATGTATACACCGTTTTGGGTCCCGTATTATCTTTAATGGTTGTCATGACATAAACATTTCCGACTCTACTGGCCATTGGTCTAGAAACAGTATTGCCACCAGGTGTATCAATGTACGCCATGGATTGTGCCTGTAGGGATGTATCATATTTGACAATCGCCATGATGGTTTGTGGTTGGGCAAGTGTCATATAAAATGCGTTGGTTACGAAAACGTCGCGATTTGATCCGTTGGTATGATTCGATGAGAAATTGTCGATGTATAATTTATCTAATTGATTGCCATTACCGGAATTTGTTCCAACGAAACCTTGTGCATTGAATGTCATGTAAATTGAATCCGTTATTTTGTCGATTCCGATCATTCCATTCATATTGAGAGTTGTATTTAAATTGATTAATTGATGTACTGTGGTTGCGCATTGATATACACCACTGCTATTGTATTTGACAATGGCTACGAAACGATGAAATTGTGGAAGAGATGGATTGTAACTGTTGCCGCGTAAATCGAGACGAGTATAAGGGATGCCTGTAAGGGCAGGTAATGGGCTAGATGTGGTCATTGAAATACCGTCATAAATGTTGCAAGTAGGGGATGAAGCACCGGAGTTTGAGTTTAGACATAAATAGATGTTATTGTCAGAATCGACGACCATATTGCCATTAACTGATCCGCCGTTTTGTTCGCCGTAAGCGGATGGAATTGCGATTCTGGATATCCAATCATAGTTGCCTGTAGAGGATACTATTTTGATTAACATGCCACGATGGGATTCGGAGACCCCATTCACTTGACCGAATGCGTAACTGTCGGATGTTACGAGCGTCATTTGGACAACACCTGCAACGACAGAGTCATATTTGTAAAATTTTATGGAAGATGGGCCATCGCCTCCCCCTGCGCGTAGGATTTGGCAAGAGACATATACATTATCGTCATTGTCGACAATTAAATTACCGGCGTTGATGAGTAAATATTCGTTATTATTGTCACCAGCGGTGATGGAGTTGATCCATTGGATTTGGCCAGATGAGTTGTATTTGATCAAACAATATCTCGCGGGTGTGAAATTGCCGTATTTGAAATTGTTTGTAATAGATCCAAATGCGGTTTCGTCTGCATTGTAATATGTAACAGTGGATTGTGCGTGTCCTACGAGGGCATAAATGTTTCCATTAGAATCTGCGGTTAAATCATAAATGGTGTTTCCTTTATTTGTGTCGCCGCCGATTTGTGCTTCCCATTCAGGTGTGCCCGTAGAGGAATATTTAATGATTGCGATGTTGTATGTGGAGTATGTTGTTGAACTTTGGGTTACGCTGTCGGTGCCGACAAATGTTTTGGTCATGGCTTGGTTTTGGTAAATTCCATCTTCTTCGGGTTGATTGATGATGAGTGTGTCTGAGCGTGAATAAGCGGCAACAATATAATTGCCCAAAGAGTCTGTACATATTTTGTTGAATGGGTTATTAAAAGTGGTATTGGTTGTATCGGAATTATCGTAAAAAGTGACGACGTGGAAGGCGGTTAACATGCCCCCGGATGGGTCAATGATTTCAGGGGCAGGAATGACTGTATCTGTTGTGGCAGGTAAAGAGTTGCCCACCCTATTTGTGGCGACAATGGTAAACACATAAGGAACATAATTGGTCAATCCGGTGAGGGTGATTGGGGAAGTGGTGAAGCCTGTAAAGGTGATATAATCAGGGATAGAGGTCACGGTGTATGATAAGATGTCAGCCCCGCCGTCAAAGTCTGGAGCACTGAAATAAATGGTGGCGACTCCATCGCCCCCGATGGCGCTTACGTTTAAAGGTCTGTTTGGAACAGTGGGGTCGCCTTCGAAATGTTGGCGGCAAAAGACGGAACGGCGTTCGATTGCGCGTCTGACGGATTCAGTGACGGAGCCGGTAGTACACAATGGTTTTTCGACATTTAATTTGAGTGTATATGGAGTGTCGGCAGTCATGGTCATGGCGCCGACGTATTGGTTTGCACTGCAAACCGAGCGTCCATAAGCGGAAGTGAAAGTGGCGCCGTTGCAAGTGATGTTGTCATATTTGAGTTTGGCTAAACGACAACTGCTGGAAACGGATCCTTGGACGCCGAAAACCCAATTGTTTGGTTTGTAAACCACTTTGCTGCAACCTGGTTTTGAACTGCTTGGACAATTGGCTAAATAGGTATTGGCTTCGGATCCAGGTTCGCCAGGTTTAATGGTGCTGTCGCCGTCATTTAAAAAGTTGTATTGACGTTGTTTGAATAATTGGCATCGGTTTTCGAGATGTGCATGTTTTGTTTGATAATATGTTTTGTCGACGGATGCTTTGGTGCGCACTCTCCTACGGGCTTTATCTGCTGCGGTACAATAATGGGCTGGTTTATTGGTAGGTGGCACTTCAGTCATGGAATTGGGGACGTGGAAATAGTTGGCGATGGAAAACCCTCCGTGTGATGCCTGTAGGGAATTACATTGACTATCGGAAACGGATTGGGTGTTGGTGGAACCGCCGGGGGACAAGAGTTTGTCAATCAAATATTTGTGTTTAGCTGATTTGACGACGCGAGACGGTCCGTAAGAATACCGATAATGTTTCAACGGTTTTGCAGGGAAATGTGGACCGTTTGCGATGTAAAGTTTGCTTGTACGTGGAATATAAGTGGTTGTTTCATTGGATGGAATATTGGGGTCTCCATTATAATAGGGGGTTGTGTGAGAAGGGAGGAGTGCGAGTTTTGTTTGATCAGTCCCTTTCCAAGAAACATATTTCATTTCTTGTAAATAATTGAACTTCATTGACGTCATCTCTATTTATTCTAATATTTTTTTTTCTCCTTAAAATTTTAAAAATAAAAACGAAAAAAACAAAACACCAAAAGAATATAGCAAAATATATATATAATTAAATTATATAATATTATATAAAAAAATAATATATAACCAAGACAAAATAAACATAAAAAAAAAGGAGAGAATATGTACAGCGATTTTTATCAAAATATTGAGACGGTGAATGAATTTGGTAAAATCAAAATGAATAAAGAAAAAAAGGAAGCGTGTAATTATCCACCGGATGAAGATGTAATGATAATCAGTTCATATATGAATCATTTGTTTTTACCACCGAATCATCATCAACAACAATATGATGACATGCAAAACTATATTGAAATTACGCCTGTAGAGGATGATCACACGGGGATTGAACAATTTTATGTGATTCAAACAAATTCGAATCCCGAATCGAATCCGAATCCGAATCCGGATAATAAACCAATCGTGCGTCCAATAACAGAATCAATTATACCAAAAGATGATGTGTTGTTGAAAGTTTATTATGGTTCATTGACTTTTTTGGCATTATTTATCAGTTATCAAATGATTCGTAAAGCAAATGGTATGTGAATTTTATTTTTTCCCATTTTTCCAGACCTCAAACGTAAAAAAAAATAAATATATAACATAATAAATCAAAATTATTTTATAACATTTTTTTTTCAAAAACAAAATATATTATTTAATTTAAAAAAAAAGAAAAAGGAAAAAAAAAAGAAGGGATGAATCGTTATTTAGTTGAATTTTTGGGAACAACCTTTTTCATTTATATAGTTGCTGCTACAGGTAATCCTCTTGCAATTGGTTTGGCTCTTGGTCTTGCAATGTTGTTAGGTGGTCCTATTTCCGGTGGACATTACAATCCTGTTGTAACTCTGATTATGTCCGCTTCTGGTAATTTGCCTGTAAATGAGGTCTTGCCTTATGTTCTTTCACAAATTGCCGGAGGGTTGGTCGCATTGGAATTGTATAAACGTGTTCGTGGTGTATAATGTAATGTAATGTAATGTAATGTAATTCATATTTAATTTTATTATAAATTTTGTTTTATAATTATAATAAAAATAAAAAATTTTGTGTGAGTTTTGAGCTATCTGGAAAAATAGGAAAAAAAAAATGGAAAAAAAGGAAAAAAGGAAAAAAACAGGAAAGAAGAAAATAAAGAGATCATCGTCATCCGCTGTTAAAAGGATGAAGATGAAAATGAGAAAAACGCAAAAGAAAAGGATGGTTGGGGGTGAATCTGTGCGTGATAATTGTAAAAATCCTGAATTTCATGTATTACCTTATGAAAAAATGAAATTGGTCACGGTTCCTCCAACATTGGCTGAATTGGTGTATCTCTTTTTAGACCGCGATCTTTTTATTCGTGATTTTATTTCTGTATACAAGGCGGTAAAAACAGATATTCTTCAACTCAGTAAACAAACTGATTCGATTTCTGCCATCACGGATCAAGCAACAAAACAATCGATTCAACTTCCATTGGGATTTACAGTTGCCATTTCATTGAATAAAACTTCGTTGGATAAAACTTCGTTGGATAAAAATACACCTATTATACCTTTACCTAAAAAAGGTGGTGGTAATAAACGCGGGTTTCCTCCAACGTTGCGTGAAATAATTCTCGCCATGCATTTTACTGAAACACCACCTGTAGAAGAACCGGTTTTAGAAGAAACACCTGTACAAGAAACACCTGTACAAGAAACACCTGTACAAGAAACACCTGTACAAGAAGAAACAGTGGAAAATCCAATGCATAATAAGCCTGTAGGGGATAATGTTGTTGTTGGGGGTGGTGGGGGAAATGTCCAAACGGCGGCATATTTGTACAAGGAATCGTGTGTCCCGCGTCATTTGCAACAAATACCAAGAAGCAAAATTAGTTTGGCGGAAACATTGTATACGTATCGATTGGTTCCAACTATCGACGAATTGTTAATAACCCTGGAAAACAAGGAAATTCAGGCAAAATTGGTTGAAATCATTGGACGAAATAAAGGAATGACTGGCAAGAATATCATCTCTACAGGCAGTCGTCTAATCAGTGGGGCAATAGAGTCCACCGTACATGGAACCGTGAAATTAGCTAAAGCGATAGTATCTGGTGCCGTCGGCGCTGTAAGCGCCGCCGCAGCAGCAGTAAAAGAAAGTTCAATTGATAAAAATGTATATCCGGGAGAATCAAGTGGTGTTCCAAATGATTTAGCGATGCAATTGGGAATCAATCTTGCCGATATTGGTAATTTAACAACCACCGATGTAACAAATGCAAAAGCAATTGGTGAATTTGAATTTATGAGAAATTATAATGAAATTCCCAGTTTGAAAATGTGGATCGCAATGTTTAAAAATCCCGTATTTGTTATGAATTTACGCAATAAAATGATCGAACTTTCAAATAGCGATAAGGGGTTGCCTGTAGGGGAAATGTGTAGACAGATTTTAGACATTTTGGAGGTTTTATAAAAAAACGATAATATCTTCATTTTCTTTTTCTTTTTCTTTTCCTTCAAAGTCGTGATCATAATTTAATGTAAAATCGGGAGGGATCATAAATTCCATAAAATTATTCATGTGATATTGTTGTTCTTGTTTTTGTTTTTTATGTTGGGCTTTCAAATACATTTCTCTTTTCAATTTACGTTCTTCATAATATTTCTTCATGAAATCTTCTTGAACTTTCATTTTCATTTCAAATTCCGCATCCAAATCCAATTCCTCTTTGCTTCTCTCTTTTTTTTTGCTTTTTTCTTTTTCTCCGTTTTTGTCTTTCTCTTTTTCTTTGTCTTTGTTTTGTTTATTGCAGCAGTTACTGTAGCAATTATAGCCTGTACGGAACATACAATTACAACAATGTTGACTGTTTTTTGGACCAATGAAACATTCAACACATCTCCATCCATATAAACAGGGACATATTGTACAAGTTAGACATATTATACAACATAATTTTGATGAAGAATCTCCTTTTGTTTTTGTTTTTAATTCGGGTTTCAAATTCGGATTCGGATTCAAATCATCAGAATCGGCGGGTATACAATTCGCAGTATAAAAAATCAATTCATTTTCTGCTTTTTGATCAGTTATCGACGAAGGCAAATCCATTGTTAAAATGTATATGATGTATATATATTTTTTTTTGAATCTTATAATCTACCTATATATATTTTTTTTTCCAATTACGTAAAAAAAAATGTATATATACATACTAGGAGAGGGGGGGGGGAGTTATATTATAGGAAAATGTTGGATTTTTTGGCATCGGGATTGAATGGAACATTAAATTCGTTACACCACGCAATACATTTCTGGATATTTTTGCTGCGTATTGTATCGATTTTTTTGGACGTTTTGTATTTGTTTTCAATTAAATGTAATGTCGTCTGTATATTATTGATTTGTTGTTCCCCCAACAATGCATTAATACCTTCTAATTTAGTCAAGAAAAACATGGGAATATCGAATGCGAATATCCGTGTCAAACATTGGTCCAACGACGAAGCACCAGCGACATTCGGACTGGACGAGCATGCCTTTGAACAGGAAAATACCTCATCCACCATTTTCCCCAATAATATGTCCACTACAGGCTGCGTCGCTCGAAAATATTTACAAACAATGTATTTTTCGGAATTGCCATAACGACTGGTGAACGGTTTTACCACATGAACTTCGGCAAACAAAATACTCAATAAATACAACATTTCCACTGACACGCGACTAAATAAATCAAACATTTTCACCACAAAATGTCCATCTTCACGCAATACAGCAATCGCCATACAAATTTGCGCAAAAATCAATTTCGCACTCAATATTTCTTGTTTGTTGTAATCCACCGAAAAATCGAATCCCCCATCCCCCGTCACTAATGACATTGACCCACCAAATGTTGTCCGTACATGCATTATATTCTCAGGGTTCATGATATTACCGGTTTGATCAGCACCCGTTTCTAATTTGATTTGTGGATGTTTAGTCATAAATTGATTGATTTTACGCCATCCAGGGACACTCGTGTCATTTGAATTGATCAATGTCATTCCCACAAAAATATCCAATGGGTTTTTTCGCAATGTACACATTGCCTCAATAAAACCCCCTGGACCTTCCGCCAAATGCATTGTACGAATCGATATATTTTTTTTATTTGCAATTTGATTCGGATTCGGATTCGGATTCTGATTCTGATTCGGATTCTGCAAAGGGGGTTTTGACCAAGGGGCTGCCGGCGCTTGATAAATTGGGTTATTGCCTGTAGGGAGATCATCCAACAATTGGAATGTGCCGACTAATTCTATCATTTTAAAATAAGAACGGGATAATGGTTTATATTTACAAATGGGATTTTTCATATTGGGAAGCGGGGTATTTAAATATTCAAACGGATTTGTGATTTTTTTCATTTTCTCCCATTCATTTTGATTGTCGTGAATTGCGTATTTATTTTCCGCTAAATAATTCGCAATCGATTTTGAAATGTAAATTTCTTTTTCTTTTTCTTTTTCTCCTTCCGAAATATAATCATCTACATCATAATAATCATCATCATTACTGGAATTATTACTTGACGAAGACGAAGATGAAGAAGAAGAAGAAGTTAAACATGATTGTATAAAATGTAATTGTTTATGTAAAAGTTCTAATGGGTAACATACCGACGGTAATTTAATATTTGTCATTTTTTTGTTCTCTCTGTTTTTTTTTTGTATTTTTAATAAAAAAAATTAGATTATTGAAATAATAAAAATACAAAAACATTTAAACTGGTTTTTTTTTTAACAATGTTTAATTTTATATAGATGTGGATGAGTCATCAAAAAGAGATTGCCATTCATATTTTACTTTAGCCTTTTTGCTTTTCCTTTTTTTCATGGATAATTGTTCATTCGAATCAGATGGTAAATCGTCGGAAGAAGAAGAAGAACCAGGTGGTAATTCGGAGGGAAAAGAAGAATCAAGAAAGTCTTTATCGGACAATTCGGCGTCAATTTCTTCTAAAAGACGTTTTTCCAATTTATCGACATTATTTATTTCAAACATTTTTTTAAATACCATGTAACGATTCAAAAACGAAATTTCTTTTTCTTCATCCGACATTTGCATCATTTTACCCAGATAATCATCCGTTTTTTGTTTGCGATAGTGCTCAAAAACATCGCTGAAAAACCCAGTACCCCCTTCGCCTGTAGAGGGTAATCCTCTCTCAGCAGCTTCAGCATTCCCTACGAGCTCAAACCCAAAATTTTTCATCATTCGTTGGAAATAGGGGAAATGGACTAAATATTCCGCAAAGGTTTCCTGAATGGATTCCTGGAAAACGTCGACGCGGTAGCCCACACATCCGTGATCGTCGGGATACACCACCCCCTCATTTTTGTATTTTTTGGTGATTTCCCATATTTTCCGGTTCGTCCCCCGGTAAATAGAATACGATTTGCCTTCTTTAACGCGTTTATGGACATTCAACATACGGAAAACGCGTTCCCCGTCAAAACAGGTGGCGATGAAATATCCATTTACGGCGGTGCATTCACACAAATTGCGGATGAAACCTAATAACGACCGGTGGTTCCTGAAAAAATAGTGTAGTGCGAATTGACACGAACTGATTTCAAATCCCCTATAGGCGACCCCATAAAAAGGCACAACCCCTTTACCAATGATATCCGCGTCTTTGGGACCGTGACCAAACACCGCGTCTGCGATAATACGGTCTTTTTCAGACGAGGCGACAAATGCCGAACCGTCGCGGATATTCAATTCCGAATTTGCATGTAGGAATAACGCCCCGGGGACTTGTTTGAAATCGCGAACCGCGTTTAAATACCTGGCACACGCACCATTGATGTTGTTTTCGATATTGTCTTTCGCCAAATCAACCCCCAATACGAATTTCACATGATATTGGATCCATTTTGGCAAATCCCCCGCTTTCCCCACCGCATAATCAATCAACGTTTTTTGAACGCTTTCAATGGTCGTCGCACGTATTAACATAGATTTCACCCCTAAATTGTGGAAATCACGGAGAGCAACGGTGTATGATTCTTCTACAGGCAACGATTGTTCTTTATAATAATATTGGGTATTTGTGATTCTGTTGTTGTCGTTATCAGATGATGATATTTCGTTTGAAGATTCCAACATGATTTCGGAGCCTGTAGAGATCATTTTTTCATCAATAAATTGGTGAATGGCTTGCCAATTGTTGTTGGCGACGCGATAAGAATTCGCGGCAAATGGCGAATTTTGACGATAAAGCGCTGTTTTGTCGTGACGAATACGAAGAGGCTTCCAACGCCATTCCTCTACAGGCTCCGACATATCAAACGCAAATTCGACAATGGTCCCTTTATCGAATGCATCTCCTTCCATTGTAAACATTTGGGGATTGAAATTTTCGTCTTGTTTTAAGGCAACATAACAAAATTTGGCTCGTAAGGAATCATCATAATCAGATGGTTCGAATTCTTTGTAAAAAAATTGTTTTGACGATTTATTATTGTTATTGTTGTCATTCAGATTTCCAAATTTGTCATCGGTTGATCCGAAGTCTTCATTGCCTGTAGGAAATGAAAAATCACCATTGACCATTTTTGCAAATGGATTCGTGTATCCATCTTTGCGATACGAATAAGTGGTTTTTAGCAACAATGTTTTATAATTGACGATTTGACCGTTGACGTACGTTGTGGAAACCAGTTCATGATTGCTGGGGGTCCTCACCACATCCACCAGAAAATCGATGGTGTTGTATTGGGGTGGTTTCCATTTGAATAAATGTTTCCAGGAATAATAAGAATGGCGATTGGTTGATGCCGTATCTGGATGGTCACCGCCCACGCCAAAAGACATTGGTGTGAAAATGAGTCCGTCCGTCTTGTAGGGGTAATCTGGGTGATTGGTTTGTTCCAATAATTTGGCGCAAGATTGGAAAATGGAGGTCGTTGACCCATAATAAAATTGTTTGATTTTGATTTGTGCTGCCGATTTCTTATCACCGATTTGTTCAATTGATTTCATTAAATCTTTGACAAACATTTTCATTAAATGATAGCGGTCTGGTTTTGGTTTTTCTTCGCCACATCCTTCTCCTTCTTCTTGTTGTTGTTTTTCCCGAATAAATGCGAGATCCCTTACATCTTTTGAATGAATGAAATAGATATCAAACGCTGCAAATAAATTGTAATATTCATCTTTTGCATTATGACGAATTAATTCGCCGTCCAATAATGAATTATATAATTCAGAGTCTTTACATCGTAATCCAGTAAACATGATATTTAACCCATGGTCAATGAAATAGATTTTGCCTGTAGAGGGTGCGATAAATAATAACACGCGGTCTCCGTCCGCTTTATCAGTGACACAATAATTTGTGCGAATATTGGGAGCATCCACGTTTGGATATGACGCGGGATTAATAATGTTTTCCTTTTGTAATGTGAAACAACCCGGTCCAATGAAATCAATTCTCTCTGGATATCTATGCAACAATTCAATAATCTTTTTAGATGCAACATCCTTTTCATTTACTCCGTTTCCGTTTCCGCTTACGCTTATGCCTCCTCCGCCGGTGTGACCACCTCCGTTCCCGTTTCCGCTTACGCTTATACCTCCGCCGGTGTGACCTCCGCCAAAGATTTGGATAAGACGCTGATCATCTTCATCATTTTCATCAAACATGGGATCTTCTTTTTTGTCTTCGTCATTGTCAATATTATCCTCTACAGGCAATTTTCGAGAAAAAGAAGAAGAAGAATATCTATCTTCTTTTGTTGGGAAGGGATGTTTTTTAAGGATTGAAATGGCTTTTTTTTCGGGGATTTCATGAGTCAACCATAAATATTGTTGGGCGATTTCGCTTTGTTCTTTGTAAGAAACGGGAAAATTGGTGGTTTGTAATCCAGATAAAATCATCATAATCACTTTGCGTACGTGAACCATTAAAGTTGCAGCATCGGGATATTTATCGACATTCGTGGCGATTTCTTTATTGTCCAATTCGATTTCAATCTCGTACTTGACATCATTCGTAGTCAATACTTTTGAACTTTCCATGTCGAATGTATAGGATGGTTGATTTTTCTTTACAGATTGATTCATTTTGACAATACTTAAGTCTACCCGTAGAGGAAAATCTGGATGTTTGAATGTGACGCGATTTAAATAACGAAAAAATTTTTTGCTTCTAGACCATTCATTTATTAACACTGTCGCTTGTGGTGACGTGTGTTTTAAATGGTGTTCGGTATTATGACAAGCCCGAAAACGGAATTCGGGAAAATCGATTGGATACCAGACTTTATTTGTAGAACGACTATTGGTTTTCGATATGAATTTCACCGATTGATAATAATTGTTGCGATTAACCGGGTCATTCATCACTGTTTGTAATTGATTCGTTTTCCACAATTTTTGAATTAATGGAAGACCCCGTATTTCCACACGCAAATCTTTATTCAATGTTTGACGTTTGTATTGATCATTGTATTTTTCACATTGAACCCGCAAAATATATTGTCCAGCATTGTTTTTTGTTTCAAACCCTTCTGCGACCAATTTTTGTATTACATGATCATAATCAATTTTGGAGAAAGGACGGCCATAAAAATTGGATGATTTCGTACCAAATCGAAATTCAAATTCAGATTCATGAAAAGATTGATTTGATGATCGGATATTATCGATGTATGCCTGTAGGGAAATGTCTAACAATTCCTTTGCGGAATAATCCGTTTTACCCATTTTTTCCGGAGACGACGGCACAATTAATTCAGGACTTATCATAATTATTTTTTTTTCCTAAATTTTTTTTTCCAATTTATATAATATTTTTTTTTTAAATTTATGATTATTGTTATGATTATATAATGAAATAATTTATTTTTTTTTTAGTTTAATTATATAATCCTGCTATAATATTTCCCTTCCTTAAACAACATTGTATTAGGATAGAATAGATTATAGATTAGAATAGATTAGACCATTGCACATTTAAAACGCCCACCGTTAGGTGGGCGTTCTTTATACGTGCTTTGGTAACTGTTACTTTGCAACCGATAAATTACCTTTTATATATTGTAATTCCGCCTTTGGCGGAATTATCAAATATAATCGGCATTTTTAAAGGTGCAAAGGTGTAAAAATGGAATTAAGAGGTTAATGCTGGGTTAAAAGAATCAACATTGTATTCGCTGAATATGGCGGTATCTGGTCTAGCTTCTCCTGCAGAATCAATATTAAATGGGCGAGCAGAGTTGAGAACCAAACTGTTGGTGGTACAAGATGAACTCATAACACTTCCATTGTAGCTGATACGGAATATTGGGAATCCAATACGATTCTTCATGGTAATCAAATCAGGAAGAGTGAAATAGTTGCAAACCAAATTGTGGTGATCGTATACAGTTCCATCATTTGCAGTTTTTGATTCTGGGTAAGCAAACAATGATTTGAGAACTTGGTAACCACGGACAGAAGTTAATGGCACAAAACTGAAATTAACCTTTTCAGCAAATACTTCTTCGGACCATGTTGCATCTTGAATATCGGCAAGTGTCAATCGATTCAATTGTGCTTGATAACTTAATGGTGTTCCATCGATAGTAATAGATGGTAATGTGACTGTCTTTTCAGAATAAATAGTAGACAAGAACTGTAATTCAAATGGAGTGGTATTATCGACACCAACATCATTCAAAATAGTTGTGTAATCTGTACGACCTGTATTGTATTTGTAAATTTTGAAACTGAAACTATAAGAAGATCCAGAAGTATCGACAAATGGCTGAACACCGAGGAATTCAACACCGTTACCTTGTGCAGAAGACATAGATCTAATATTGCTTCCAGGTGGAAGGAAACCATTACCAATGTTTAATGTAATATTACCGTCAGGACGAACACTTGGACTTCCTCCAACTTGAGATTGCAAGTATTTAAGTACGTAATTTTCACTCGCTTTTGATACACCATTAACCCATTCACCATTAATATAATAATCAGGGTAATAACCCATCATATCTTGAATGAGACCCCATCTAGGAGCCGCATTTGGATGTTGATCATCTGGATATGGATTAAATATATTGTTGTAATGATTTCGAATAATACTATAATTTGTATTATCACCAACAGATGGATAAATATCAGTGTTGCTTCCATTGATTGATTCGTATATGTGGATCCAATTGGTGTTGACATAAATGTTTAGATTAGCAATGATTTCATCGTGATAATAGTCATTGTATGTTCTGGCTACAGGAGTACCATCAGAAGAACCATTAGATAGATAATGAGTATGACTATCTTCCATGTAGAAAGTAATATTATTGACAATATTATTCGGTCCTTGGAATGAAGAGAATGGATTGTATGAATTGTATTGGTTATTAATTGCAACATATTGTGTGTAATAATAGTCAGTATCAACATCATTATCTGCAAAAGGAAGATCTGAAACTGCATTATTACCTAACATAGAAAATGCAACAAATGGTCTAGCAACAACAATGTAACTGGTAGATGGTTCAGAATTACGTGATGTTCTTGTAAGCATGTAAGAACTAGGTATAGATGTGTCAAATAATTGAACACCGTCTCTCAATTGTCCAATTGTAAATGACTGTACAGCCGACGCTGAATATGTTTTTGTAGTTGGATCACCGAGATAATCGTCTTGTTCACCTTGATAAACATCTAAATTATTAACTATGTAATCTATTTCATAATATTGCCATGTACCATTTTCAGTTGCGCCTGGAGCCACAGATGTACGGATTTTTCTTGACATGAAATTATAAGATCCATTGTTCAAACTGAATAAATTGTAATAACGTAAATCAGTAGAATAAGATTGTTCATTTACATAAGCACCACTTGGATCTGCTGGATCATAATAATAAATTTGAACATAATCACCTTGAACATCCAATGGATAACTAATATCCCAACCATCAGGTAAAATAGACCATTGGAATGTAACTTCAAGACCAATATCTGAATCAAGATTGTAAAATGCAGTTCCACCAGTGTTATATCCAGTATAGATTTTACCATAATCAGCATAATCAGTGTTGTCATTGTCACCGGTAACAACCATTCTAGCAGTAGCACCGATACGTTCAATTGTGAATAATTGAGTATCAACGCCTGAAGCATCTGTGTTAGCACTGTAATAGTGATAACCACGAATCCATTCAATACCAAGATCCATTAAATTGATATCTGTTGATACAGGAATTAAATTATCCATTATAAAACCTCCAGGAAGATGATTGTTGATATAATCAGTTGTAACGAATGGATTAGTAGATGGACTTAAAGTATATCCAGAACTGGCAGCAATATTTTGAACTTGGATTTGATCAGATTTGACACTGATGGAAACCAATTCAGCCAAATGAGTACTGTCAGAATCTTTAAGAACAATACCTGCATCGATAGATAATACACCTGGTTCACCAACAACTTCGTTACCATCATAATCAACACCGTTTGGCCAGTAATATTGGAAACTCCAATCACCATCAAACCATGTATCATTATAATTGATATTAAACCAATCATGTATGTTTTGGTAAATGAGGAAATCACTCAACATAACATTTGGTGATGAGATTTTGAAAAGAACGTTGCAACATGAATCACTAACCGTTAAAATATTATTGGTTACAACCGTGCCAGAATATTCAAATGATAAAGCGGCGCTGTATCCTAAATTGGTACCGGCTTCCTCTGGAACACCAGATGATGGGACCCATCCATTAGTATTTTCATTTGTGTTAAATACATAAACGTCGGAATAAGTATTATCACCAGTACCAAATCCTCTTGAAATAACAGAAATGTTTTGTTCGAAATCTTGATTCAATGTGATGTAATAATATTGATCTGGAAGAGTTGGTTGAACGAGGAACGGATCAGGGCTAAGAGTAACAGTTGCATCACCGAGAGTTGGTGGTGTCATAACAGTTTCAGTATTGAAGAATGGATCAACCAAATGGACGGTGCCAGTAGATGTGATATTATTCCAGTTATCATTCCATCCACCACCAGCATCAACATTCTTTTGTTGGAATACGGCATAAAGGGATTTAAGCATGTCGCCTGTAAGGGTGATTGTTGATGTGGTGTTGCCTTCCAAAAATTCTTTGGCGGATGGGATGAATGGTTTTTCATTTGTGCTGGTTTTGATATAGTTCAAAACATAGTTGTTTACTGGAATTAGAGGACTTAAATCAGTGGTTCTCTTGAATACTTGGTAATATACATCTGTACAAGTTAAAGTATCAGTGGTCATATAGATGTTAGAATATGGCTTCAATGGGAGTTTGAATTTGCTAGTGAAAGTGGAGACAGTTTCAGTACGACGAAGAACAATACTATTGATATCGTTAATATAACTGTTATTAGCAAGGGAAACACTTCCTAAACCAGTAACACCTTGTAAATCGATGAATCCAGATGCGGCTAATCCAGATGTTAAATTAGAACCAAAAATATCAGTGACTGTAGTATTTGATGTAATATCAGTAATGGTGATTTGACCGGCAGATTCGAATAAAGAAACACTATTGGATCCGCTTGTAACGACAACCTTATCAGATGTTTGATTACCATCTAAAACGTCGGTGCTGTATACAATGGTTAAATCTTGTGTTGATTCTGAATCTAAAATCAATGCATTACAGTCAGCACTGGATGGTAATGAATTACTGTAGTTACTGGCAATCAAATATTGGTCAGTACCATCAGCACCCATAGAGAGAGACCAATCATTGGTTGGAGCGAGACTAAGAGTACTTGGTTGGGCAGGAGTAAGCGTACGATTTTCCAATCGGACACGGAAATTGCTGTTCAAATAATTACTGGTGATGACAGAACCAAGTGTGACAGATGCGTTGAAACTAACGTCTAATACATCACTAACACGAAGTGGTTCGTTATCGGCAATTTTGTTATCAATAACGATTTTGATCATACGGAAATCAAGAGGACTAGGTGGGACAAATCCAGCGCTAATGTCAGAATATGTGAATTGTTGGTCGCTATTTGGAGAAAGGATATAAGCAGCAAATTGACTGTTTGATTCACTTAAAGTCGACTGACTATTATCTTGGAAAAGACCTTCTGGATGAGGTTCAGTTGTATAATCAAATTGATGATTTTTCAAAATACAAAGAGCAGTGTACTCCAAATTATTTGGATAAGTTCTTAAATTAATACCATTATAACTAGGATCAGTTATATATTCAAATGAATAAAAGCCTGCATCGTGGCTCGTTAATGAAATATCACTGGCATCATAAAGAACATCGACAGAATTAGGATAAGTTCCAGCATTACCAAATGTGTCATAAGTGGATAAAATGTCAGATCTCTTGTTTGGAGCAGCAATTACCAAATTAATAAAACCATCCGTGTCAACAAATGCCGGATCAGAAATGGTTTCACCATCAGTTGATGTGATGTGATTAACTAAAGACAAATTGACATTGACATCTGGAGTTGTATCAGTGATGGTAACTGAACCGTTTGATATGTCGATTTTATGTGCGTAAAATGGATAAGCTAATCTCATGTAATCGTTGTTTTCAATGAGAGTATCATTGTCCAATGAAAAAACGTCGTTGGAAGTACTTCCTTCAGTATTTGAAATATAATAACCACCATTTCCACGTTGTGTGCCAATATAAAAATACCAATCTTCGTTCACTTGATCAAAATTGGTGACTTGTGAGAAAAGTGTTGTTTTGAAATCATCATAAGTCCATGAACTTGGTAAAGTTGCTAAAGCACTATTTTGATCTGATTGAGTAGAAAGAGTTTTGAAAATGGAATTAGCAAGATCACCTTCTTGACCAGGATAACTGTCATTATTGCTAGCATCCCACCAAACTTCAACCGTTGGTTCTTGTTGGACCAATTTCCATGTTGTGAAATAGTCTTCATGACTTTCAAAATCAATATCATATCCAGTATTCAAGGCAAGACCATTTGTATACATGTTATTACTGGATGATAAATTGTGAACTTGTGGAGGTTGAGATGTGTCGGTTTGAGTGTAATAATTGACTTGTGAATCTTTGGCGAGAGCATAATTTGTGTTAAAATCAGTGGTTTCAACAACTTTTAATGAATAATTTGAGTTAACACCCTCAACGTTATCAGAGTTATTTAACCAGGAATTGACAGCCTTGGATAAATTCCATTCAGGATTGGTCTTGTCAAAATTGGCAATCCAATAACTATCTGCATCAGAACTGCTGTTATAATGACTATCAGACCAAAATGGACCCAAATTGGAACTGATATCAATATGAAGAACAGCTTCATAATATGGATTTGAATTGATATCAATGTATAAATCCTTTTCAATGGTATTTGAACTACCACCAATTGTATTTATACCAATAGTTAATAAAGAATTGCCACCATTATCAACAGTAGCGGCAGCATAAACATAACGATTAATCATAGCAAAACTAGGCATATTAAATACGCCATTATTGACTTGGACTTGATTCGAGAATTCACCAGATGTGACTCTATCACCATTATAGTCTAAAGCATTAGCTGGATCGTAAAAAGCAGTTGAAAATCCAGTACCGGAAACATCAGTAAGATATGTTTTATCTGCCATATCTTCAGCAGTTCTTCCCTTAATAATACTCAACGCAACCATATCTTCTAATAAAGCAGTGTTGGTTGAATTCAAAGGATCTTCATTTGTCATGTAAACAAATTGAGTATATTGTAAACCGTCAGCATTAGTTACGAAAGACATTCTTTTATATTTATATTTTTTTTAAAATGTTTTTAAAGAAAGAGAATTAAAAATAAAAAAAAATATTTAATTTTGTTAAAAAAAATGAAATATATTTGAAAAAAAATTATTATATAATTAATCAACAAAAAAAAAATAAATTACATTACTATGTGCATTTTTTTAATATTTTACTAAATCATAATCTGCCTGTAGGAGAAAAAATGTATACGTGTATCAGTCCAAAAAAAAAAATAAATTTTTTTTTTCTTTCATTAATTTATATTTATTAAACCATTCTTATCTTTAAAATATTATTTATTCTAAATCTAAATTAAAATTAAAACAAAAACTAATATGCCAAGATTTAATATCAATTTTTCAAATAATTACACTACTAATTATACAACTCAAGATTTATTGTTACATCAAGCAAATGTCACTAAACCACCACCTACTACAGTTTTAACCACTGTTAATGAACCTAAACCAGTAACATCACGCGAAAAAGCATATTCCATATTTAACGGTAAAATTACACATGGACCTTTAAATTCAGCTGGAATTGAACGCGAAAAAAATGAGAAAAAATTAGCAGTAGAAAAACAAAAGAAAACGAAGAAATAGAGAAGAAAATCCCCTTTTTTTTTGTAAATAAATCCCCATCATTATTTGTGTTTCTTTGAAATAACATTCGAATTCGAAGAACCAGAAATCAAATTACGTTTCTTTTTATTTGCCGTCGCACCATTATCTTTTTGTTGTTGTTGTTGTTCTTGTTGTTGTTCGCGTTTTTCAGTCAACCATGCAGAATAATATTTGGTAAATTCGTCCAATTCGTTCATCCACATTTTTTCAACCGTGGTATTCTTTAGTTGCATCAATTCGGCTTCCTTTGTCGCTAATTCATTAAATAATTGTTCTTTGTTTTCAACGGTCACACTATCCATCGGCATTTTCACCAAATATTTGAATTCCAAGTCATCAAAAGGACAATAATACCCACCATCACGTAATAACGCAACCACATAATCCTTCTTTTTCCCACGTAAATCAATCTTCTCAGATAATATTTCACCAATAAACCGTGATTTGTTTGCCAGTACGAGCATTTCTTTCTCTAAACGTTCCATTAAATACGTTTTGCGTTTATTGTACAAATCGATTCTGACCTCGAAAAATTCGTTCAAAATGTCAGTCACGTTGGAATATTTGCGCAATTTCTCTTTAGCGTCAAATAGATGCATGTTGCTTGTAGAGAATGTCGTGTATAATTTCAACATTTTTTCCAGACCATTAATTGTTACATTCACCGTTTCATCTGATCCTGATCCTGATCCTGATTCAGGACTAGCAGAACCATATCTGGTGACGATTTCTTGTTCCAACGTATCGAGCGTGCCTTTCGCAAATGAAATGACGAATTCAATTTGATTGTTCGCAGACAGATTGACATATTCCCTTACAGGCGACGGCAATCGTTTCCCGTTTTTATCGGTCAAATCCATTAAATGATCGAGATGTTCTTTGAAATCTTCAGTCCAATACCCTACAGGCAACTCCGTCACCACTATTTTATCCGCATCCACTTTTTGATATTTGCCTTTGACCAAATATTTTTTCACGGCTGTTGCTGCGGTTGCTGTTGCTAATGACAATTGATCGACCTCCGACAAATCAAACTCTTCAATGACGGAGACAGTGGATCCGGCAGTTGTGAGAAGGTGGACACTCCCTGTAAATCCCTCCCAATAAGGTAATCCATGGAATACGTTGTTATGAGCGCCTCCTAATTTAGCCTTTAGCCATCCAACCAAATCCATCGGATGGTATCCCAAGATTTCGGTACTAAATCCGGTCCCAATACCTTTAGATGAATTGATCAACACCATAGGTAAAATGGGAACATAATAAATTGGCTCTACAGGATACCCATCATCTTCTAAATACCTCAATACGTTGTCATCGGCTTGTGGAAACAAATACCTGGTCAATTTATTCAAAGCAGTAAAAATATAACGTTCGCTGGCGGAATCTTTACCGCCCATACTACGCGTTCCAAATTGTCCGAGGGGTTCCAGTAGGTGAATATTATTGGAGCCAACAAAATCTTGGGCCATGCCGACAATGGCGCCATTCAGGGATTGTTCGCCGTGGTGGTAACAAGTGTGTTCCGAAACGTAACCGGAAAATTGGGCGACTTTGATTTCTGTTTTGAGGTTTTTTTTGAAAGCGGCGTAAAGGATTTTGCGGAGGGAGGTTTTGAGACCGTCGACTAAATTGGGGATTGAACGCATGCAATCATTGACAGAAAAGTGTATTAGGTCTTGATCGATGAATTGCTTGTAGGAGAGATGATTGTTGGTGGTATTTAGATACAGGGAACGATCAAATGTTTCCAGCCATTCCTTTCTATCGTCCGCGCGTTTTTTGTTAAATGTGCGGTCGATGGCGTCTTTGCATTCGTCGCCGGTGTGGACGAAATTCACTTGTTTTTTAGCCGCGAAATATTGTTTGAATTCTTTGTCGGTTGACGTTCCGAGACCCTTGAAATATTTGATTTTCCAGGTATTCAATTGTTGGGCGGTTTGATTGCGTTTCCATTCTTCGTATTCGCCGTCATTGTAAAAACACAATTCTTCCGACCCTCCCCCTTTTTTAGCTTTGAGAATGGGGGTGTTCATGAAGGTGAGGAAACCTGGGATTTTCACAAGGGACGGCCATTCCGTGTCGAACATATTGATGAGGAGGCCTTTGATGTGGCTCCCGTCGATATCTTGATCCATTAAAAACATGACGCGGCCATATCGTAAGCGTGTATTGATATCTTCTTCCGTATAGGTTTTCCCCGATTCGAGCCCGATTATTTTTTTGATATTGCTAATTTCTGCATTGTCGGCGATGCGTTTCGTGGTTTCACCGCGGATATTCATCAATTTACCACGTAGGGGGAAAACGCCGATGACATTGCGGTCATCTTTGGAGAGGCCGGAAATAACGCCTGCTTTAGCGGAATCACCTTCTGCGAAAATAATGGTGCATTGGTTTGATTTTTCGGTGCCTGCCCAATTTGCGTCTTCTAATTTGGGGATGCCTCGGAGGTGTCGGGTTTTGACGCCGTCGGTGCGTTTGGCTGCTTTGGATTCTTTGGCTTCGGTGAGTGCACATGCGGCGTCCATGATGCCCATTTTAGCCAATTTTTCGATGAATTTGTCGGAGACGGTGCAAGAGGAGCCGAATTTATTGGAGGGGGTGTTCATGTAGTCTTTGGTTTGTGAGTCGAAAGCTGGGTTTTCGATATCGCATCGAACAAATAAGATCAATTGTTCTTTGATGGTGGTTGGGCTGACTTGGACTTTCTTTTTTTTTTCGATGTAATCATACAATTTGCGGGTGATTTGACCGAGGATATATTCGACGTGTTTTCCCCCCTTCGCGGTGTGAATACCGTTCACAAAGGACACTTGCATGAATTCGCCTGTAGGGGATAATGCAGCGGCAATGGACCACCGTGGGTCTGGGTCTTCTTGGACGCGGGGGGCTTCTTCTTTATTGTCGCTGATATAGAGATCAATATAATTGGCGAATGTCCTTACAGGCACCAATTCATTATTGTATTTGACTTTGACTTGTTTTTCGGTGACGGCTGCGATATCGTAGACGCGTTTTTTGAGGAGGGCGACGAAATCGGGGGTGAGGGTGTATTTGAATCGGTCGTAGTCAGGGCGAAAGGTGATTTTGGTGTAGGGTTTGGCTTTGCCGCATTTGGTGATTTTGGGTTCGTCGATGATATTTAGATTGTCGCGGAACGTTTGGGTGTATTTTAGGCCGCGAATGTGGTCGACTGTTTCGATGGATCCGAAAGTTGACCAAATGAAGAGGAGTTTGACGCCGTAACCATTTTTGCCGCCGACAATTTTTTTTTCTTCGGTGTTATAATTGGTGGAAGTGCGGAGATGGCCGAAAATCATTTCTGGAATCCAAAGATTGTATTCGGGATGTTTTTCGACATCGATGCCGTTTCCGTCATTGGTGAAACTGATGGTTCCATCGGTTTCATCAATTGCGACTTCGATATTTGTGACTGGTATTGCGTTAACTGCCGCATTAATACCATTATCACCATTGATGATTTGATTCATGCGGATAGCGTGATCGCGACAATTGACGATGCCTTCATCGAATAATTTGTAGAGGCCGGGAATGTATTGGATGAGGCGTTCCACGATTTGATTGGATGCATTATCATAAACCCATTGTTTTGATTCGATTAGTTCAACGGATCCAATGTAAGTGTCTGGATTGGAGAGGACATGTTCTTTGTCTGTTTTTTTTTGATATTTAGCTGCTAATAATTCATCAGTTTTGGAGACATTATCGGCTGTTTTTTTGCTTTTTTTTGCTGTTGCTGTTGCTGTTGCGGATGACATTTTACTTTATTTTTTCCTTTCCTTTTCCTTTCCTTTTCCTTTTTAATTGTGTTCCTGTAAGGAAAAATATGTAACCTAGTTATAAATGAAAATATTCAAAAAATGTAATAATATATATTTCCCCCTACAGGCATAATTCAGGGTTTTTAAATTATGTGTTTTTGCCTGTAAGGGATGACATTTATCCAATATCTAGTGGGGCGCCGAAGGCGCCTTAATCGGGGGTTTTTGAATTGTGTTTTTGCCTGTAGGGATGACATATTTTTGTTTTATCTAGTGGGGCGCCGATGGCGCCCTTAATCGGTGGTTTTTGAATGATTCCCCTTACAGGAAAACATTTAACATTTATTACTTGACTTGATCAAATCTAGAAATGAGAAAAATAATTAAGAAAGTTCTAGAAAGATGGTTTTCCTAAAGATGAAAATCTACTTTTCCAGAATAATGTTTTAAGAAAGTAGAAAATATTTTTATTTTATCAAAGTTTTCTCTGGAAAAGTAAATTTCAATCAATTCCATTTTAAGAAAGTTCTAGAAAGATGGTTTTCCTAAAGATGAAAATCTACTTTTCCAGAATAATGTTTTAAGAAAGTAGAAAATATTTTTATTTTATCAAAGTTTTCTCTG
>JACCEA010020195.1_pt1 | contig 24714 bp, 18 predicted proteins | sample 7449851 | NCBI WGS metagenome assembly JACCEA01 (sample SAMN15323453, study PRJNA562643) | freshwater metagenome | isolation source: river surface water | place: USA:Blue River Watershed | collected 2017-08-18 | reverse complement strand
TTCGAAAATTCGTGGCTAATAATCCAAAAACACAATCAACTTGTAATATTTATTTAAAACAAACGCTTCAACTTTTCTTTTACCATCAATTAAGCTGTAGCAAACTTTAATGAAACTTAATTTTTTAATGGTTTAATTTTTTATTTTAAGGAATTTTAGTTCCAATACTTTCTGTCCAAATGGCAAACCAATCTTCTAAATCTAACTCAAAATTTTGTAATTTTTGCAAGGTTTTAATGCGTTCCACACTTGTAGTTCCCACAACCGGTTTAATTTGTGCTGGATGTTTTAAAATCCAAGCCAAAAGCAAAATATCTTCGGGTAAATTGTATTTTGAAGTTAGTTTTTGTAACAATTCTTTCAAACGAATGGTTTGCGGAACGTCTTCTTTGTAAATAGAACCAAGAGGATTCCATGCCATGGGTTTAATGCCGTGCAATTGCATATAATCTAATTCGCCATTGAGCATCGGTTGTAAATGTGTGGCCGAAAACTGAATTTGATTATATGTTACTGCGGTATATTTTCGAATTAAATCAGTTTGAGAAGGTGTGAAGTTTGATAATCCAAAATGTACAATTTTCCCAGAAATTTTTAATTCCGTAATCGCATCTGAAATCACTTCGGTTTGCATTAACGGACTTGGTCGGTGCAATAACAGTACGTCAATATAATCTGTTTTTAGATTTTTTAGCGAATTTTCTACGCTGGCGATAATATGTTGTTTGCTGTAATCGTAGTGTTTAATGCCATAATCTCTTTGCTCACAAACGTATTTGATGCCACATTTCGTAATAAAATGAACACTTTCTCTATCAACATTCATTTGTTTCCAAGCGTTTCCAAAAGCAGCTTCGGTAGTATAACCACCATAAATATCGGCGTGATCAAATGCACAAATGTTTTCTTGTAAACAGGTTTCAATGAGTTGTTGAATTTCAGTTGTATTGAAATTTTTTCCCCATTCGCCCCAATTCATAGTTCCGGCAATAATTGATGATGATGATATCGGCATAGTTGTAAATTTTTATTAAAAATAATAAGTATTTCTTAATTATTCTCTAAAATTACACCTTTTACTTATAATTTAACGGACAATTAACAACAAAAAATATTTTTATATTCCATCTTGCATTGTTAAAGTATTTTTTTAAAATTTACACTCAAATTAATCCAAACAAAATGCAAGAAAATAACACCAGTATCGACATAAGCGCCATTAATGAAAAAATTGAAAGAGAAAGCGCTTTTATAGATTTATTGACATCAGAATTAAGCAAAGTTATTGTGGGTCAAAAATCCATGATTGAGCGATTACTGATTGGTTTGTTAGGTCAAGGTCACGTTTTGTTAGAAGGAATGCCTGGATTAGCCAAAACATTGGTAATTAATACACTTTCAAAAGCCGTACACGGAAGTTTTCACAGAATTCAATTTACACCAGATTTGTTACCAGCGGATGTGGTGGGTACGATGGTGTACAACTTCAAAGAAAATGAATTCTCTGTAAAAAAAGGACCAATTTTTGCCAATTTTGTGTTAGCCGATGAGATCAACCGAGCGCCAGCTAAAGTGCAATCAGCCTTGTTAGAAGCCATGCAAGAAAAACAAGTTACCATTGGTGAAACAACGTACAAATTAGATAATCCATTTTTAGTTTTAGCCACTCAAAATCCAGTCGAACAAGAGGGAACGTATCCGTTACCTGAAGCACAAGTGGACAGATTTATGCTAAAAACCATTGTCGATTATCCGAAAATGGAAGAAGAACAACTGATTATTCGTAACAGTTTAAAAGAAAGTGCTGCAACAATCAATCCTGTAGTAAGTATTGCTCAAATTATCAAAGCGCAGGAAACCGTAAAAGAGGTTTACATGGATGAGAAAATCGAAAAATATATCTTAGATATTGTTTTCGCCACTCGTTATCCAGAAAAATACCGTTTAGAAAGTTTAAAACCTTTAATTAGTTTCGGAGCTTCACCTCGTGGAAGTATCAATTTAGCGTTAGCCGCGAAATGTTACGCCTTCATCAAACGTAGAGGTTATGTCATTCCAGAAGATGTGCGCGCCGTGGTTCACGATGTGTTACGTCACAGAATTGGAGTTACCTATGAAGCGGAAGCGGAAAATATCACTTCAGAAGACATTATCAATAAAGTTTTAAATCAGGTTCAAGTACCGTAATTTGAGTTCTCAGTATCAGTCTCAGTTTTCAGCATTTTGTATGAACACTGCGACTGAACACTGCGACTGAACACTGACATGGAGACAAAAGAGTTACTTAAGAAAGTCAAGAAAATTGAAATCAAAACCCGAAGATTGAGCAATCATATTTTCTCGGGCCAATATCACACGTCGTTTAAAGGGCGCGGGATGACTTTCTCCGAAGTACGACAATACCAATACGGCGACGATTTCAGAGCGATTGATTGGAACGTTTCCGCAAGAAATAACGATGCTTTCGTAAAAATATTTGAAGAAGAACGTGAACTCACCATGATGTTGATGGTAGATTGTTCGGGTTCGCAACAATTCGGAACATCAGAACAAAATAAAAAAGATATTGTAACTGAAATTGCCGCAACTTTAGCTTTTTCAGCCACACAAAACAACGATAAAATTGGGTTGATTTTATTTACTGATGAAATCGAGTTGTTTATTCCGCCTAAAAAAGGAAAATCGCACGTTTTAAGAATTATTCGTGAACTGATTGAATTCCAGCCAAAAGGTAAAAAAACTAATGTTTCTAGCGCTTTAGAATTTTTATCAAGTGTGATTAAAAAGAAAGCTATTGTGTTTTTAATTTCCGATTTTATGACGTCCGATTTTCAAAAACCCCTACAAATTGCATCCAAAAAACATGATGTAACTGGAATTCGAATTTACGATGCTCGTGAAAAAAACTTACCAAATGTAGGAATCATTCAAATGCAAGATGCCGAAACTGGCGAATTGGTTTGGATAGATACACAAACGCAGTCGACACGAATGGCTTACGAAAGAAATTATCAATCTAAAGTGGAAAACTGCCAAAATATGTTTAGCAAATGCGCCGCAGGATTAGTAGAAACAGAAACAAACGAAAGTTACGTGACGAAATTATTAACCTATTTTAAAAGTAGAACATAATGAAGATGAGGTTGTTGTTTCTACTTATTTTTTCGGTTGCTGTTGGATTTTCTCAAACGGTTGGTACGACTGTTTCTAAAAACGAAATCAAAATAGGCGAACAAATTCAGTTGACTTTAAAAACGAAAGTAAACGAAAAGGATTTAGTGGTTTTCCCTGATTTAGATTCGATTGGAAAATTAGAAGTTGTAGAGTCTTTTCCGCCAGAAAAAACAAAAAAAGCGAACCAAATTGAATGGATCAAAAAATATAATTTAACCCAATTTGACGCTGGAAAATACAAAATTCCATCGTTAGAAGTGGTCGTAAATAAAAAGAAGATTAATTCCGAAAGCATTGAAATTTCAGTAATTGATGTAGCTGTTGACACGACGAAACAGAAAATGCACGACATCAAAGAAGATGAGGTAATCCAATTAGAGCAAACACAACAAACTCCAGATTTAACAGATAAAGAAGTGCTTTTAGGAGGTTTTATAGCTTTTATAATCGCTGGAATTTTCTATTTAATACTACGAGTAAAACACCGAAATAAAAAGAAATCGGAAACCTACATTTCGCCTTATAACAGAGCTTTTTTACGCTTTTCGGAAGTTAATAACCAGTCGGATTCAAAAGAATATTATTCGAATTTAACCCAAATTATTAAATCGTATTTCGAGAAAACTTTAGAGTTTTCTGCTTTAGAAAGTACGACGGAACAATTTATTTTCAAGTTGAAAAATGCCGTTACAGAAAAGCAATTTGAAATTTCAGAAACCACAATTTCACAAATAGAAAAATTATTCACCAAAGCCGATTTAGTAAAATTTGCCAAGATTTCTGTTTCCGAAGAAGAACAAAATGCAGATAAATCTGTGTCTGAAAACATCATCAGTGTGTTTCATAAAACCTTACCCACTTCTGCTGAAGAACAACGTTTCGCTTTAGCTAAATTAGCGGAAGAACAAAAGCAGCATAAATACAAAAACATCAGACAAACGGCTTTTATTGTGACGTTTTTAGTGTCGATTGTTTCTGTGGTTTTCTTTTTTGGATGGGAAAATGTGACGAATTATTTCAATGCGAAAATGAACGGGAAAGACGCCGATTATTATTTGAAAAAAGAATGGCTAGTTTCTGATTATGGTTTACCTATTTTACAAATTGAAACACCAGAAATTTTAGTTCGTGATTCGATAACAACCAAAAATCCAAACATTAAAAATATTTCGCAGTTTTCTTGGCAAAAAGTGTCTGATAAATTGTCGATTTCTATACAAACTTTAGTGTATAAAGATTCTATCCAACCTGATTTAAAAGTGATTTTTGATTATGAATTAGGGAATTTAATACAATTACAAGCCAAAAATATCAAAACAACGGCTCGAAAATTTCAAAATGTAAAAAACCTTTCTGGGGATATTTTAGAAGGAACTTACGAAATAACTGAAGGTTCGGAAACTAAACCAATGCGCTTTTTAACCGTTTTTATTTCGGATAGTTTTGGTTTGCAAACGGTAAGAATTACGCACGAATCCAAAGATAAATTTGCCAAAAGTTTTATGGAGCGTGTGACGAATAGTCTCGAACAAATAAACCAAGAAGAAGATGAATAGTAGTTTTATGCATCCGCACTTTTTATGGTTGTTATTGGTGATTCCAATAGCGTTGTTTTGGCATTATTTTATCAAAAATCAACAAGATGTGGCTCTAAAAATGAGCACAACGGAAGGATTATCAACAAAAAAATCACTTTTAATTCAATTGCGACCTTTTTTGTATGTCTTGAAATTATTGGCTTTAGGTTTTATCATAATCGCTTTAGCGCGACCAAGAAATACGCAAAAATCGAATTTTACGGATAACATTAATGGAATTGATATTGTCATCGCTACGGATGTTTCAGGAAGTATGTTAGCAACCGATTTTAAACCAAATCGCCTTGAAGCGATTAAAGAAGTGGCACATTCATTTATTCAAAAAAGAACCAACGACAGAATTGGTTTGGTGGTTTATGCTGGAGAAAGTTATACCAGAACTCCAGTTACTTCAGATAAAGCGATGTTGTTAAATTCACTGAAAGAAGTGCAATATAACGGAATGGTATTGCAAGACGGAACCGCAATTGGTATCGGTTTAGCCACAGCCATTAACCGATTAAAAGACAGTAAAACTAAATCTAAAATTATTATTTTGTTGACTGACGGTGTAAATAATGTTGGAAGTTTAGATCCGATTTCTGCTGCTGAAATTGCCAAAGCTTACGGTATAAAAGTGTATACGGTTGGAGTTGGAACAAACGGAATGGCGAATTTTCCTGTAGCTAAAGATGCTAATGGAACTATAGTTTTTCAACCACAAAAAGTAGAAATTGATGAAAAACTTATGGAAGAAATTGCCAGAATTACAAATGGAAAATATTTTAGAGCTACTGATAATAAGAAATTAGAAGCTATTTACGATGAAATTGATCGTTTAGAAAAATCTAAAATCACAGAAAACAGATTTATGATGTTTGACGAACAATTTCGACCTTGGTTGTTAATTGGTTTGTTTTTATTGGTTTTAGAAATGATTGTAAGCCGCACCCTATTTAAAAGTTTTATTTAATGTTTGAATTTGAAAATCCATATTATTTTATTTTGATGTTGCTTATTCCGATTGGATTAGTGGCCCAAAGTAAGTATGTGCAATGGCAAACAAAAAAACAAGCTGAATTCGGAAATCATAAAGCAGTTGAAAAACTAATTGTGAATGTTTCTAACAACAAGCAGCGATTGAAATTTACCTTGCAATTAATGGCCATTTTCTTCATTATTTTGGCTTTGGTGAATCCGAAATTAGGTTCGAAAGTAGAAACTGTAAATGCCAAAGGTGTGGAAATTGTTTTCGCTATTGATGTTTCGAAAAGTATGCTATGTAAAGATGTAGCACCAAATCGATTAGAAAAAACGAAGCAAATTGTTACGCAAATTATTAATTCAATTGGAAGTGATAGAATCGGAATTGTTGCCTATGCCGGAAGTGCGTATCCTGTTTTACCTATGACAACTGATTATGAATTAGCCAAAATGTTCACGCAAAGTGTCAATACCGATTTAATTTCATCGCAAGGAACTGCCATTGAAAGTGCCGTGCAAACCAGCGTGGATTTCTTTGATAATCCAAGTTCTGGAAAAGCCATTATTTTGTTTTCTGATGGCGAAGATCATGAAAGTCCAAATTTTGATGTGTCGAAATTAACGAAAGAGAAAAATGTAAAAATTATTTCGGTCGGAATTGGAACTCCAAACGGCGGAAATATTGAATATGTAGACGATTTTGGTTTTCAACAAGTGAAGAAAGATCAAAACGGAAAAGTAGTAATTACGAAGTTAAACGAAGCCGTGTTGCAAAAAATTGCCTCGGAATCTGGCGGAAGTTACATCAATGAAAATCAAATTTCAAAAGCGGTTTCAAGTATTAAAGATGCATTAGCTACTGTTGAACAACAAGAATTTAAAGCCCAACAATTGGCTCAAAAACAATCGCAATTTCAATGGTTTTTAGGGATTGCCTTTCTATTATTGTTGGTTGATTTCTTTATGGTAAATCAGAATTTTAGAGGTTTTCATGCCAAAAAATGGTTGGTTTCTAAAAGATTTAACTTGGTTTTAGTATTTCTTTTTGTTTCGGCAACTACTTTTGCACAAGAAAAAACGAGCCAATCGCAACAAAAAGAAAAGCAATTTCGAATCATAAAAGCTAAAGAAAAAACGCAAAAAGAAAAAGCGGAATACAATTTAGCGAACACGATTTACAAAAATAAAAAGTATAGCGAAGCGATTACGAATTATAAAAATGCCACGCAATTGGCTAAAACCGATGCTGAAAAACATAAAGCGTTTCATAATCTTGGAAATGCTTACATGCAAGATAAAGATTACAAATCGGCTGTAGAGTCGTATAAAAATGCTTTAAAGGCGAATTCTAAAGATGAAAAAACTAGATATAATTTAGCTTTAGCCAAAAAAATGTTGGAGAAAAATCCGCCCAAACCAAAGCCTAAAAAGAAAGATAAAGACAAAAAAGACGACAAGAAGAAGGACGGAAAAGACAAAGAGAAAAAAGGAGATGGGGAGAATGAAAAAAACAAAGACAAGCAAGGAGATAAAGCCAACAAACAGCAAAAGAAACCAAGCGCCAACAAACAACGTATGGATAATGTGTTAAAAGCGATTGGTAATGATGAAAAGAAAGTTCAAGAAAAAGTGAACGCTAATAAAACAAAAACAAATACAAAAGTTACAGAAAAAGATTGGTAAAATGAATGCATTAATTAAAATAGTATTAACTTTTATTTTGCTTCCTTTTTTAGCTTTAAGTCAAGTTAAATTAGAAGTAAAAATAGAGAAAACCAACCTAAAGTTAGGCGAAGTGACTCAGGTTAATTATGTTTTTAATGAAGAAGGAAGGAATTTTATTCCACCAAGTTTTGCAGGCTTTAACAAAGGTGGTTCGTATGTTTCATCCAACGAAGTGTACGATAATGGCCAATATGCTATTCAGCAAGTGTACACATTCGTCATTCAAGCCGCAAAAGCTGGCAAAGTCACCATTTCTCCTGCAAATATTAGGTTTGATGGGAAAGTTTATGCTTCTAAACCGGTTGTGGTTACGGTTTCCAAAGAAAGAGCTTCTAATGTGATTCCGAAACAAAATCCAACCGCTATACCGAAACAAAATTCTAACAATAAAACCATTGCAGGTGCAAATAATTTATTGTTTGTAGATGTAGAAGTGAATAAAACTTCGGCATTTGTTAATGAGCCTGTTGAGGTTTTTTATCGTATTTATTTGGCTCCAAATTTAGAAGTAGAACTCAATAAAAAAATCACTACTAAATTTAATAATTTCTGGAGTCAAACGGAAGATGTTCAAGGCGGTTGGGAACGCTCGGTTGTGAATAATCGCGTTTACAAATCTAAGATTTTCAAGAAAGCCATTTTGTATCCACAAAAAACAGGAAAACTTGAAATTACTCCGATTAGTTTAGATTTAAATATCAATTATCCAACAGGAGATTTCGATTTTTTTGGCGAACCAGAATACGATGTTGCCAGAAGAGAAGTGGTGTCTAACATCAAATATATTCAAGTAAATCCACTGCCTGAAAAAGGAAAACCAGAGAATTTTACGGGTGCTGTTGGAAAATTTGAATTCGATGTAAATGTGCAAAAAAGTGAATTAAAATCAGGTGAATCGTTACAATTAGATTTGATTGTTTCTGGAACTGGTAATTTAAAATTATTCGAAATCCCGAAACCTAATTTGCCTTCTAATTTTGAAATTTTCGAACCGAAACATCAAGAATTTATCAATGAAAATATGAAAGGAATTTCAGGTAAAATTATGGATAGTTATACCGTAATTCCTCAGGAAAAAGGCGCTTTCAAACTCCAACCTCAACAGTTTTCTTTTTTCGATGTGCAATCCAAAACATATAAAACAATTTCATCAGACGCTATTGATTTGACGGTTTTACAAGGTGAAAATCAAGCTAATTTGACTACTGTGCCAAAAGTAAAATCTGCTGAAAATGATAAGAAAGAAGAAGCAAAATCTAGTTTCGAATTTACATTTATGCATTTTATTGGAGCCGTTTCTATCGCAGGATTAGCTTTGTTGTTTTTTACCTTGAAAAGAAATAAAAAACCAGAGGAAGAAATTGTTGTAGCAGAAGTGAAGCCTGTAAAAAAGGAGTTTTCGGTAAACGAAATTCAGGATTTTATTACGAATAAAGAAATGTTTTATCAGAAAATGGAAGCTAAAATTGCCGAGTTTTTAGAACATAAATTTGCACTACAAAAAGCCGATTTCAACAAAGAAAATATCATACAAAAGTTTCAAGAAAATAACGTATCACAAGAACACACAACGGATTTTATAGGTTTATTGCACAACTGCGAAAAAGCCAGATATATGCCAACTTCTGACACGAATATGCAAGTTGATTTTGAAAAATTACAAGAATTAGTTAAAGTAATTGGTGTATAAACTCAATAAAATTCAGATATTTACGTTTATTGTATATTTGTAGTTCGAAAGATTTTTAATTTATGAAATGCTTAGGAACAAAGAGGTATCGAATCAACGATAGATTGGAACGAGTTACTTTTGACCAATAAAAAACAACAAACACTTACAAATGAAAAAAATAGTTCCATTTTTGTTTTTCAGCTTCACGCTATTTTCTTTTTCGCAACAGAAATTATGGAAAGGGTATTTTTCGTTCAATGAAATTACAGATGTTTGTATTTCCGAAAACAAGGTGCATGCTAGCACCAAAAACGCACTTTTTAATAAAGATATTTTAACAAATAGTTTAACCACTTTTACTTCGGTAAACGATGTAAAACCAGATGAAGTTACAGCTATTATCCAAACTTCAAATAATCATACGTTAGTTGGAAATAAAAACGGGTTAATTATTTTAATCAAACCTGATGGCAGTACTTTCAATAAAGTGGATATTATTACTGATGTTCCGGTTCCAGCAAACAATAAAAGAATTAATGATTTTTATGAATACGACGGTAAAGTGTACGTGTCCACTCAGTACGGAATTTCTGTGATTAAATTATCAAATTTCGAAATAGAAAGTAATTTTTACATTGGAAGTTCTGGCGAATTTTTAGATGTTTTACAAACCACTGTTCATAATGGTGAAATTTTTGCAGTAACTCGAACACAAGGAATTAAAAAAGCACTTTTAACTAATCCGTTTTTATATGATTTTTCACAATGGTCGGTTTTTAATAGTAGTTTTTGGATAAGTATTGCTACTTTCAACAATCAATTAGTGGCAATGAATACGGATGGATACACCTATAAATTCGTTGGAACTTTGCCACAACAATTTTCCAATCAGGTTAGTGGAGGATTAAAATTAAGAACAGATTCGGTATATTTAACCATCAGTCACCAATCTCAAATTTTAGTTTACAATCAAAGTTTGTCATTAGTTAGTATTGTATATCAAATTCCGGATTTTCCAGATAGTTTTACTTGTGCCATTACTAAAAACGATAAGTTATATATCGGTACGAGAAAAAACGGTTTTTTTGAAACTACTGTAATAAATCCTACTATTTTTACCAATATGTCGCCAAACGGACCGATTGAAGATTATTCGTTTAGAGTCAAAAAAACGACCAATGATTTATGGTTAACTCATGGAAGTTTTGACAGAACGTATAACCCAGACATGAAGCTTCAAGGCATAAGTGTTTTTAATAAGAATTCAGGTTGGACAAAAATTCCATCTACAGAATTGTCGGGTGCCGTTTCTTTAGGTGCTATTGCAGAAAATCCAAGAAATGCTTCGGATGTTTTTGTGTGTTCGGGTCATGATGGTCTTTTACGATTCACCAATAAAACGGATTTACAAGTTTACGATGAGACCAATAATTTAGAATCTGTTGGTGGTTTTCCAGGTTATATTTCCGTTAGAATTAACGGACTAAAACATGATAGAGATGGCGGATTGTGGATAACCAATGCGTTTGTAAATAATGGATTAAAGGTTTTAAAAAGTAATAACACTTGGCAATCCTATAACTTGAGTACGGTTTTACAAAACACCACCAACGAACGATATGGAAATTTAGATATTGATAAGAATGGCACGAAATGGGTAGCCACTTTATCTAATGGTTTTTATGGTTTTAACGAAAATTACAGCAATAAGTTTATTGTGGTGAATGAAGAAAATGGGAATTTACCAAGTAATGATGTACGTTGTGTAGCGGTTGACAATAGAAATCAATTATGGATTGGAACTTTTAAGGGGTTACGAATTTTAAGTAGTGTGGATAAGTTTGTTACAGAAAGTGAACTTTCCACTACAAATATTGTAATTCAAGAAGGTGATTTGGCTCAAGAATTGTTTTATCAGCAAGTTATTCAAGATATTAAAGTTGATGGCTCTAATAATAAATGGGTTTCCATTGCAGATGCGGGTGTGTTTCAAGTAAGTCCAAACGGGCAAACTACGTTGCGAAGATTTACTAAAGAAAACTCGCCATTGCCAAGTAATAATGTGTTTGATATTGATATTGATGAAGTAACCGGTGAAGTGTTTTTCGCTACAGATAAAGGTTTAGTTTCTTATTTAGGAACTTCTACACGAGGCGATGATAATCTAGAAAATGTATATGCGTATCCTAATCCAGTCCGACCTGGTTATTCAGGAACCGTGAAAATTTCGGGTTTGATGGATAAAGTCAATCTTAAAATTACTGACATTGAAGGGAATTTAGTTTTCGAAACTACTTCCTCAGGCGGAACAGTAGAATGGGATACAACGGCTTTTGGAAAATACAAAGTAGCTTCTGGTGTTTATATGGTTTTTGTTACTTCAAGTGACGCGGCTGAAACTACAGTGAAAAAAATAATGGTGGTGAGATAATGCAAATTAAAACCCAAGCTATTGTTTTAAGCGCCATCAAATTCCAAGAAAAAAGTTTAATTGTAAAATGTTTTACTCAATCTGATGGGTTAAAGTCGTATTTTATTCCTAACGCTTTTTCTTCTAAAAAATCCAATCAAAAAATTGCTTATTTCCAACCTTTGAATATTCTGGAAATAGAAGCTAACCATAAGAATAAAGGTACGTTAGAGCATTTTAAAGAAGTGAAACTTGCCTACACTTATTACAGCATTCCTTCAGATATTGTAAAGAGTTCGATGGTTCTTTTTTTGTCGGAAGTATTACATAATAGTATTTTTGAAGAAGAAAAAAACGAGGATCTTTTTGCGTATGTAGCAACTTCATTGATGTGGTTAGATACACATGATACGATTTCTAATTTTCACCTTATTTTTCTTTTGCAACTCACCAAGTTTTTAGGTTTTTATCCTCAATTACAAGAAACAGAAGCTGTTTATTTTGAAATGATAGATGGTGTTTTTTCTCCGTTTCAAGGCACAAGTTGTTTAAATGAACACGAAACACAACTTTTAAAAAAATTGATTCAATTAAGATTTGAAGACACTCAAAAAAACTTTCACAAAGAAGAACGACAAGTGTTACTTAAGATTATTTTGGAATACTATTCTATTCACTTACAAGGCTTTAAAAAACCAAATTCCTTAGAGGTTTTAAAAGAGATTTTTAGTTAAATACATCACATAAAATCATATTTCTAAATAAAATCTAAAAAAATTATAAAAAAATCATCTTTAAAGGTTTTTTTGTGAAATAAAATCAATTAATATAATTTTTTGTTGATAAATTAAAAAAAAGAAGTAATTTTATTTCAAAGTTTAAATATTGATTTTTTTCTTTGTTTAAAGACCCCCACTTTTCTTCATACTAATTAATAATTTGTTTAGCTTATGAAAAAAATCTACTTCCTTTTGTTTGTGCTTGTCACTTCTTACAATTTTGCTCAAACACCAGTAACAAGTGGACCAAATTGGTCGGTCTCAAATTTAACTCCTAACAATGCTTTAAATTTTCCCACGGAAATCACTTACGGACCCGATGGTTTTTTATGGATTACCGAAAGAGTAGGGAAAAAAATGGTTCGTGTAAATAAAACAACTGGCGCCATTTCTACAATGATTGATTTGTCTGCGCAAGTATATCAAACAGCTGGTCAAGATGGTCTTTTAGGTTTTGCGATTCATCCCGCGCTTTATGCAAATATTGCCACCACCACCAATAATTATGTTTTTATTGCTTACACGTATAATAGCGGTGGAAGAAAATTAAGAATTTCTCGATTTACATTCAATAATGCCACTAAAACATTAGGAAGTGAATTCACTCTTTTGCAAGGTATGCCTGCGAGTAACGATCATAACTCTGGAAGGTTAATCTTCGGTCCGGATGTGAAATTGTATTACACCTTTGGAGATCAAGGAAGTAATCAATTTGCCAATGCTTGTTTACCTATTTTAGCTCAAAATTTGCCCACTTCAACTTCTGACTATGCTAATTATCCTGGTAAAATTTTACGAATAAATACAGATGGAACCATTCCCACAGATAATCCAATTTTAGCTGGGGTAAAAAGTCATGTGTATACTTATGGACATAGAAATCCGCAAGGTTTAGTGTTTGCGCAAGACGGTACTTTGTTTTCTTCAGAACATGGCGCTAAAGTTGATGATGAATTGAATAAAATTATTCCAGCAAAAAATTACGGTTGGCCACAAGTCGCAGGGTATTATGATAATATGGCTTATGCGTATTGCAATTGGTCTTCTGCAGCTGTTTGCGATTCGGGTGCTTTTTCAGATAATGGTTGTGCCGCTGGAGTTACGCCAATTACAGAGTATCAATCTTATCCCAACGGAATGCCGGCAAATTTTATGCCTCCGATTGGAACTTATAATAGTACCACAAGTACCAATCCTTTAGGTGGATTTTTAACTTGGCCTACTGTTGCGCCAGCAAGTATTGATATTTATGAATTAAATAAAATTCCAAATTGGGGCAAATCGTTATTAATTCCAACTTTAAAAAAAGGAACTATTTACAGAGCTAAATTAGCACCTGATGGTAATTCTGTGGTTGGTGATATTTATGAAATATTTCATTCTTCTAATGATAGATATCGAGATGTGGCTCTAGATCCTGATGGGGTTACTTTTTACGCTATAACAGATAATTCTGGTAGTACTTCTGGACCTTCTGGTTCTACTGCCGTGACTATTGTGAACCCTGGAGTTATTGTTAAAATTCAATATATCGGTCCAACTGTTGCTAGTCCGCCAATTGCCAATTGCCAGAATGTAAATGCTGTTTTAGATGTAAATGGTTCAGTGACGGTTTTAGCGAGTCAAGTCAATAATAATTCCACAGATGATGGCACAATCGTTTCGTACACATTAGACAGAAATACATTTAATTGTACACATGTTGGCACGCCACAAACGGTTTATTTGACCGTGGTAGACAATCAAGGCGGTGAAAGCTATTGTTCTGCAACGGTTATGGTGAGTAATAATCCCGCTTTTGTTGTTCCAACTGGATTGGCAGTTCCGAGTACCACAAATACGACTGCTACTTTGCAATGGAATAACCCTAATTTAGCAACTGTTGAAATTAGATATAGATTAGTTGGTTCTTTAAATTGGACACATGTTACGAGTCTTGCTAATACAATTGTGATAGCAGATTTATCACCAGGAAGCAATTATGAAACTCAAATTAGAAGAGCGTGTTTAGATAATGTTTCTGCTTATTCTGTTTTGGTTAATTTTACTACAGCTTCAAATGCTTATTGTATCGTGAGTGGAATTATTTCGGCAGGACATAATTATATTTCGAATGTACAATTGAATACAATTAATAATCCTTCTGGAAACAATTCGTATTCTGATTTTACAGGTATCTCTACAACACTTTCGGCAGGCACTTCGTATAATATTACCTTTACAAAGCCATCTATTGGAACCGTAGCAAGAACCTGTGGTTTTTCAGTATGGATAGATTATAATAGAGATGGAGATTTCGCTGATTCTGGAGAAAGAGTTGCGTTCACTTCAACTTTAATTGCGGCAAGCGCGACTACTTGTGTTTTAAATTTTACCGTTCCAAATACCGTTTCAATAGGTGTTACAAGAATGCGGGTAGAATGTATGCAAACCGGAACTCCAACTGTGTTTTGTAATGCCATTCACGCTTCTAATCCTTCTGAAGCGGAGGATTACACGATTAATTTGATTTTACCTTGTGGAAATTTATCTACAACTTGGAACGGAACTTCTTGGAGTAATGGAACACCTTCAAGCAGTAAAGAAGTTAATTTTACAGGAGATTATTTGTCTGACGGAATTGTAGAAGCATGTAGGGTGAATGTAAGCGGAACAGCGAATGTGGTTTTCAGAACCAATCATACATTGGAAGTTGCAAATGCAGTTGTTGTTGCGCCTAGTGCAAGTTTAACATTTGAAAATAATGCGAGTTTATTACAGATAAATTCTAATGCCAATTCGGGAAATATTAAAATAAAGAGAAATTCTGCACCTCAAATCCGTCAAGATTATACTGCTTGGGCTTCGCCAGTTATCAATCAGCAATTATTAGCTTTTTCTCCCAATACATTACCTACCCGATTTTACGAGTATCTTTCTACTGGAACAACAACACCTACTGCCTATCAAGCACTATCGCCAACAACTAATTTTGCTCAAGGAAAAGGGTATATGATTCGGGTTGATAATAATTGGTCGCCAATAATCCCTACTATTTTTAATGGCGAATTTAATGGGGTGCCTTTTAATGGAAACGTTTCTCAAGTTTTAGGAATCGGCTATAATTTACTAGGAAATCCTTATCCTTCGCCTTTAAATGCGAGAACATTTTTAGCGGATAATTCCATTGTTAATACGTTATATTTTTGGACGCATACAGTTGCTGCAGTTGCTGGTTTTTATCCAATTAATAATTATGCAGCTTTTACTACTTTAGGTGGAGTAGCTGCTGCAGCTGGTGGAGAATTGCCTTCAGATTATATACAAGTTGGACAAGGTTTTTTTGTGAATACCGCTACCGGTGGATCGGCGAATTTTAACAACAATCAGCGGGCTTTTGGTTCGGCAAGTCCGCAGTTTTTTAGAACTAGTGTGACTAACGAAAAACATCGAATTTGGTTGAATTTAAATGATGCCAATTACAGTTACAATCAAATTTTATTAGGTTATACTGATGGAGCAACTAATGCGATTGATGCTTCAGATGGTTTGGTGTTAAACGATTCTCCTTCTCAGATATACAATTTCATCAACAATCAGAAATATGTTATTCAAGGCCGCAAATTGCCTTTTGTTGATTCAGATGTGGTTTCTTTAGGTTTGAAAATAAATCAAAGTGGTACCTATACCATTTCTTTTGAAAATGCGGATGGATTATTTGAAAGTCAAAATATATATCTAAAAGATAATTATACGTTTACGATTCATGATATCAAACAAAGTCCGTATAGTTTTACATCTTCAACAGGTGATTTCATTGATAGATTTGAAATAGTTTATAAAAGTGATGTTTTAACAACAGATGAAGACAGTTCAGTTTTGATCTATTCTGATTGGAATGAAACGGTTTTAACTTCTTCAAATGAAAACATTAATGGAGTAGAGGTATGCGATGTTTTGGGAAGAAAGCTATATGATTTTCAAAATATTAATCGAAATACTTTCCGAACAATAAAATTATACAATCAAAAACAAACCTTCTTGATAAAGGTAACTCTGGCTTCTGGGAAAATTCTCTTTAAAAAATACATACCCTAATTTTTAACACCCAATTAAAGTTGGGTGTTTTGATTTAAAATGTTGAAAAACAGATTGTTAAGTGTTTTTTGTCGGTTTTTATTAACTCTTCATCATTAAATGTTGATTTTCAACTATTTTAGGTGCTTTGTGTCGTTACATTAATACTTTTTTTACAAATTTTAATTAATTTCATAATATAAATGTTAAAAAATAAAGATTATGGTAAAAAAATACAAATTAATAGCCCGCATTATTCTATTACTTATCGTACAATTTAATTATGCACAAGTTGGTATTGGAACTACTAATCCTCAAGCAACTTTACACGTACAAGGAAATGTTCGTGTGACAAATACTAACAATACAACCACTTCCACTCAATTATTGGGGAATTGCGCACAAGGTGACATTACTTCCATAAAAGTAGGAGAAGGGTTATTGTTAAAAGACAATGAGTTAACTGCTTCAGGTACAGGAACTCCAACAAAATATAAAATAGCAAATATTCCAATCGTTACATCGGCTCCAAATCAGAATTTTGATAATGTGAATTTAGATTTGAATGGTGTGAATACAGATATTGTTATTTTTAGAATGGGTCCACTACATAACTACACCATTTCAGGTATTTCTGGAGGTACTGATGGAAGACATCTTATCATTTACAACTCATCTGCGGTAAATCTTACCATCAATAGTATGAGTTCTTTAACACCTGCTAACAATATTGATACTTTGGGTTCATCAACGTCAACATCAGGTGTAGGAACAATTGAATTTGTATACGATGGAACATTAAGTAAATGGATAGTAATTAATATTAGAAATTAAAATGAAAATAGTCAAGAAGAAATATTTTATCGTACAAATTTTTTAAAAACCATTACTTAATAAAAAAGTGATGGTTTTTTTATTGTGATAAAAGCAACTTTTGCCTTTTTACTTTTGCCTTTTTACTTATTATGATTACTTTCGCAAATTGATTTTAGAAAGCGACAAAATGAGCACAAAATTTACTGAATACAAAGGACTTGACTTGCCAACAGTAGCATCAGAAGTTCTTGATTTTTGGAAAAAAAATAACATCTTTGATAAAAGTGTAACCACTCGTGAAGGAAACCAACCGTATGTGTTTTTTGAAGGACCACCTTCAGCGAACGGATTACCTGGAATTCACCACGTGATGGCGCGTGCGATTAAAGATATTTTTTGTCGTTACAAAACCCAAAAAGGGTTCCAAGTAAAGCGTAAAGCAGGTTGGGATACCCACGGTTTACCTGTAGAATTAGGTACCGAAAAAGAATTAGGTATTACCAAAGAAGATATCGGAAAAACCATTTCAATTACTGAATATAACGAAGCGTGTAAAAAAACCGTTATGCGTTATACAGACGTGTGGAATGACTTAACCGAAAAAATGGGATATTGGGTAGATATGGAAGATCCGTATGTGACTTACAAATCGAAATACATGGAATCGGTTTGGTGGTTGCTAAAACAGATTTATAACAAAGATTTATTATACAAAGGTTATACGATTCAACCGTATTCGCCAAAAGCAGGAACAGGTTTGTCTTCGCACGAAGTCAATCAACCAGGTTCGTATCGCGATGTTACGGATACCACAGTTGTAGCGCAATTCAAAACAATCATCGAAACGTTACCAAGTTTCTTACAAGGTTTTGGAGAGGTTCATGTTTTAGCTTGGACAACTACACCTTGGACGTTGCCATCTAACACAGCATTAACAGTTGGACCAAAAATCGATTATGTTTTAGTAGAAACGTTCAATCAATATACTTTCCGACCAATAAAAGTAATTTTAGCTAAAAACTTAGTGGGTAAACAATTCGGAAAAGGATTTTTTGCTTCAACTGAACCGTCTGATTTCGAAAATTTCAAAGAAGGTGATAAAAATATTCCGTATCAAATTTTAGCGGAAGCGAAAGGAGCTGATTTAGTAGGAATTCGTTACGAACAATTATTGCCATTAACATTACCTTATCAAAATCCAGAAAATGCGTTTAGAGTAATTGCTGGAGATTTCGTTACAACTGAAGATGGAACTGGAATTGTACACACGGCTCCAACTTTTGGTGCAGATGATGCTAAAGTTGCCAAAGAAGCAACGCCTGAAGTACCGCCAATGTTAGTTTTAGACGAAAACGGAAATCCTGTACCATTGGTAGATTTACAAGGAAGATTCATCCAAGGTTTAGGTGATTATTCTGGGAAATACGTTAAAAACGAATATTACAACGACGGAGAAGCGCCAGAACGTTCCGTTGATGTTGAAATCGCTATTCAATTAAAAGAAGAAAATAAAGCCTTCAAAGTTGAAAAATATGTCCACAGTTATCCACATTGTTGGAGAACGGATAAACCAATTTTATACTATCCATTAGATTCTTGGTTCATCAAAGTAACCGAAATTAAAGATAGAATGTTCGATTTAAACGAAACCATCAACTGGAAACCAAAAGCAACTGGTGAAGGTCGTTTCGGAAATTGGCTAAAAAATGCGAACGATTGGAACTTATCTCGTTCAAGATATTGGGGAATTCCATTACCAATTTGGAGAAATGAAGATGGAACAGAAGAAGTTTTAATTGGTTCCGTAGAAGAATTATATAACGAAATTGAAAAAGCAATTGCGGCTGGTTTCATGACCGAAAATCCATACAAAGGATTCGAAATCGGAAACATGGATGAAGCGAATTATGATTTAGTGGACTTACATAAAAATGTAGTTGATGAAATTGTATTAGTTTCAGCTTCAGGTAAACCAATGAAACGTGAAAGCGATTTAATTGATGTTTGGTTCGATTCAGGTTCAATGCCTTACGCGCAATGGCATTATCCTTTCGAAAACAAAGAAAAAGTGGATAATAACCAGGATTTCCCTGCTGATTTTATCGCAGAAGGAGTCGACCAAACTCGTGGTTGGTTTTATACGTTACACGCGATTTCAACATTGGTTTTTGATAGAGTTGCGTATAAAAATGTAGTGTCAAACGGATTAGTGTTAGACAAAAACGGACAAAAAATGTCAAAACGTTTAGGAAATGCTGTCGATCCATTTGATACATTGACTGAATTTGGTCCAGATGCAACACGTTGGTATATGATTTCAAACGCCAATCCGTGGGATAACTTAAAATTCGATTCAGAAGGAATTGCTGAGGTTAGAAGAAAATTCTTCGGAACATTATATAACACGTATTCTTTCTTTAGTTTATATGCTAATATTGATGGATTTACTTATGCGGAAGCTGAGGTTCCATTAGCAGAAAGACCAGAAATTGACCGTTGGATTTTATCGGAATTACACACGTTAATTCAACAAGTGGATGAAGCCTATGCGGATTATGAACCTACTCGTGCCACAAGGATGATTTCCGACTTCGTACAAGAGAATTTAAGTAACTGGTACGTGCGTTTGTGTCGTCGTAGATTCTGGAAAGGGGAGTACGCGCAAGACAAAATTGCAGCATATCAGACGCTTTATACGTGTTTGGTTACGGTGGCTAAATTATCGGCACCTGTTGCGCCATTCTTTATGGATAAGCTGTATAAAGACCTGAATGCCACAACTAATAAGGAAAGTTTTGAAAGTATTCACTTGGCGAACTTCCCAGTTTCGGTTGAAAACTTTGTTGATAAATCACTAGAAAGTAGAATGCAGAAAGCGCAAACGATTTCTTCATTGGTTTTATCACTTCGTAAAAAGGAAATGATTAAAGTACGTCAACCGTTGCAAAGAGTAATGATTCCGGTACTTGATGAGGTTTTTAAGGCAGAAATTTTAGCGATTGAAGATCTAATTAAAGCGGAAGTTAACGTAAAAGAAATAGAACTATTAGAAGACGCTTCTGGCGTATTAGTGAAGCAAATTAAGCCAAACTTTAAAGCTTTAGGACCACGTTTTGGTAAAGATATGGGCTTGATTGCCAAAGAGATACAGGCTTTTTCTCAAGATCAAATTAATGAATTAGATAAAGCAGGTGAAATAACAATTGTTAGTTCAGAAAAAAGTATTACTTTAACAATCGAAGATGTTGAGATTTCTTCTCAAGATATCCCAGGTTGGTTAGTTGCCAATTCAAACGGAATTACAGTAGCATTGGATATTACTATTTCTGATGATTTACGCAAGGAAGGGATAGCGAGAGAGTTAGTCAACAGAATTCAAAATATCCGTAAGGATTCTGGTTTGGAAGTTACAGATAAAATTACCGTTCAAATTCAAAATAATGAAACGATTGAACAAGCCGTAAACGCAAATTTATCGTATATTAAATCAGAAACACTTACTAATGAACTAATTTTTGTGTCAGAAATTAATAATGGTACGGAAATTGAGTTCGATGAGCTAAAAACAATAATCTTAATTTCAAAATAGGAAAGTCAATTGCATTTTACCTAAATTGAAAATAACTAAAAAAAAGGAATTATGGTAGATGAAAAAATAAGATTCTCAGATGCAGAATTAGCTGAATTCAAAGAATTAATCAATTCAAAATTAGAAAAAGCTAAGAACGATTTAGATTTAATTAAGAGTGCTTATTTAAACGATTCCAACAATGGAACTGACGATACTTCACCAACTTTCAAAGCTTTTGAAGAAGGAAGTGAAACGATGAGTAAAGAAGCAAATTCGCAATTAGCTATTCGTCAAGAAAAATTTATTCGTGATTTAAAAAACGCTTTAATTCGTATCGAAAACAAAACATACGGTTTGTGTAAAGTAACAGGAAAATTAATCAATAAAGAAAGATTAAAAATTGTTCCTCACGCCACTATGAGCATCGAAGCCAAAAATTTACAGCGTTAAAAAACGTTAATAAATATATAAACGCTCCTTTTGGGGCGTTTTTTATTACTTTAAATTGCTATTTTTGTAAAAAATTAAAAAATGAACATTAAAAAAGCTTACATCTTTGTATTTATAATAATTCTAATTGATCAAATTTCTAAAGTCTATGTCAAAACAAACTTTATTTTAAATGAGCACATTGATGTGTTTGGTAAAGAAGAAAATGCATGGTTTAAAATTTTATTTGTAGAAAACGAAGGTATGGCTTGGGGTGCACAAATTCCAGGTGATTATGGTAAATTATTTTTAACGATTTTCAGAATTTTTGCAGTTGGAGGAATTTCTTGGTGGTTGTATGATTCAATTAGAAAAGGCTTATCGAATTACTTAATTATCGCTATTACATTAATTTTAGCAGGAGCCATTGGTAATATTATTGATTCTGTTTTTTATGGTGTGCTTTTTAATGATAGTAACAGTCAAGTTGCAACCATTTTCTCCAACGAACCTTACGGAACTTGGTTTCATGGTGAAGTAGTAGATATGTTTTATTTTCCAATCATTAAAGATGCCCTAATGCCAGAATGGGTGCCTTTCATTGGCGGAAAACCCTTTACTTTTTTCAATGCGATTTTCAACGTAGCCGATATTGCCATTTCAACTGGATTTGGAATTTTAATTGTCTTTAATAAAAGATGTTTTAAAGAAGCATAAAAATTATATAATATAAATAAAACCAGTTAAATTTAGGTATTTAACTGGTTTTTTGTTTTTGTATTTCGAAACAATGAGAATAGTTAGTTTAAAAATTAAATTTTAAGTAGATTTTAATATTTATTTATTCCTATTTTAAATTATCATATCGTAAATTTGCCACAAATAGTTATGATATGTTTGATGTTCAGAAAATAAGAGCACAATTTCCAATATTGTCCCAAACCGTAAACGGAAAACCTTTAGTGTATTTTGATAACGGAGCCACTTCGCAAAAACCACAAGTAGTTATTGATAGTATTGTGGAGTATTATTCCAAATACAACGCTAATATTCATCGTGGCGTACATACGTTAAGTCAATTAGCAACGGATGCCTACGAACAAGCGCGATTCAAAATCCAAAAGCATTTTAATGCCAAACATTCCTATGAAATTATCTTCACTTCCGGAACTACTGAAAGTGTTAATTTAGTTGCAAATGGTTTTGCTTCCTTATTACATAAAGATGACGAAATTATCGTTTCAGCATTAGAGCATCACAGTAATATTGTGCCTTGGCAAATGTTATGTGAACACACGGGTGCGATTTTAAAAGTCATTCCCATGAATATTCATGGCGAATTAATCATGGATGAGTACGATACATTATTGACAAACAAAACCAAATTAGTTTGTTGTAATCATATTTCAAATGCCTTAGGAGTTTTAAATCCGATTGAAGAAATCATTCAAAAAGCGCATGCTGTTGGCGCAGCAGTTTTAATTGATGGCGCGCAATCTTGTCCGCATATTAAACCAGATGTACAAGCTTTGGATGTTGATTTTTATGTGACTTCAGCGCACAAAATGTGTGGCCCAACAGGAGTAGGAATGTTATACGGAAAAGAAGAATGGTTGCGTAAATTACCACCCTACAAAGGTGGTGGAGAAATGATTGCTACCGTAACTTTCGAAAAAACAACATATGCTGATTTACCTCATAAATTTGAAGCGGGAACTCCAAATATTTGTGGAGGAATTGCTTTCGGAGTGGCTATTGATTATATGAATGAAGTCGGTTTTGATAACATTGCCAAACACGAACACGAATTATTAGAATACGGAACTAAACGTTTACAAGAAATTGAAGGCGTTACGATTTATGGCCCAACGGATTTAACTAAAAAAGCTTCGGTGATTTCATTTAATATAGAAAATATTCATCCGTATGATATTGGCACGATTATAGATAAATTAGGTATAGCGGTGCGTACCGGACATCATTGTGCGCAACCTATAATGGACTTTTTCAAAATTCCAGGTACGATAAGAGCTAGTTTTGCTTTTTATAATACTAAAGAAGAAATTGATATATTTGTAGAAGCCGTTAAAAAGGCAAAAATGATGTTATCTTAAAAAACTATTTATGAAAGTACTTACAATATTAGCAACTATCGCCATTACAATTACAAGTTGCAACTGCAAAAAGAAAGCTACAGAAACGAATGTAGTGGAAAATAAAACAGTTTTTCCAGATCAAAGTGTAGTGACTTCGGGAAAAGTAACCATGCAACAAAATGAGGTGCCAACTCTTTATTATGAAGCTACTTCAAGAGGTGTTTTCTTGTCTATAAAGGTTGAAAATCAAACACTTTTTGTTTCTAGAACTAGAGATTTTAAAGAATATGAAGATGCTAAAACACTTTCTGATGCGGATTGGAAAGAAATTTCAACTTTAGCTTCTGCTGTGGATTTAGAAAAGGTGAAAGACTTGAAATGGCCTACAGAAAAAAGATATTATGATGGTGCAGCTCATGCGAATATTACTTTCGAATCAAAAGGAGTAAAGTATCCAGCAAATGGTTTTGATCATGGTTTCCCACCTGCAGAAGTGGCACAATTGGTTAATAAAATTACGAAATTAGCAGAACAAGAATAATGACAATAAAAGACATACAAAACGAAATTGTTAACGAATTTTCCATGTTTGATGATTGGATGGAACGTTACGAATACATTATTGAATTAGGAAAAAGCTTACCCATAATTGAAGACCAATACAAAACAGAAGATAACATCATTAAAGGTTGTCAATCTAAAGTTTGGGTACATGCCGAAGAAAAGGACGGAAAAGTAGTTTTTACTGCAGATAGCGATGCGATTTTAACCAAAGGTATTATTGCCATTTTAATTCGAGCTTTTTCAAACCAAATACCAGCTGAAATTTTAGAAGCTAACACTGATTTTGTGGACGAAATTGGTTTAAAAGAACATCTTTCTGCTACTCGTGCCAACGGATTGGTTTCGATGATTAAAAAGATAAAAATGTATGCCTTGGCATTCGAAGCAAGAAATTAATAAATTAAGACAACTAACCACTTTGCGCCTTAGCGCCTTTGTGGCAAAATAAAATAAAAATGGAAGAATTTAAAGACGAAATAAACTTAGGCGAAAGCGTAGTAAAAGCATTAAAAGGAATCTATGATCCAGAAATTCCGGTAGATATTTACGAATTAGGTTTAATTTATGATGTGATGATTAACGAAGATAATGAAGTTAAAATTTTAATGACTTTAACCTCGCCAAATTGTCCAGTTGCCGAATCTTTACCAAAAGAAGTAGAGGAGAAGGTGCAAAAAATTGATACGATTAAATCATGCGAAGTAGAAATTACTTTTGATCCGCCTTGGAGCAAAGATTTAATGAGTGAAGAAGCTAAATTAGAATTAGGAATGCTTTAATTAAGTATTCAGTTTACAGTAACAGTAGGCAGTAATTTATTGAAAACTGAGACTGAAAACTGAGACTGAAAACTGAGACTGA
>JACCEA011871925.1_pt1 | contig 24718 bp, 25 predicted proteins | sample 7449851 | NCBI WGS metagenome assembly JACCEA01 (sample SAMN15323453, study PRJNA562643) | freshwater metagenome | isolation source: river surface water | place: USA:Blue River Watershed | collected 2017-08-18 | reverse complement strand
TCCTACAATGGAAATTACCAGTGTGAATCAATCGGTGACACTTTGTACATGGAATAATCAGTCGGTTGTAAATGGAGTATGTGATTATCAATTACATACTCGAATTGGTTATGTACATATATTTGTATTAGAAATACTTGTAGAAATTGTGACTATTTTAGAACACTTGTTTGTGCTCTATCGTATCTTTTTTTTGGATGATTTCAGACTTGGATGGATTGCTAAAAATTACAATGGATATCGATGGGTTTCTTTTGGATTGTCTTCAACGATCATGATCATTTTACTAACCACTATTTTGGGAACCAATTCGTTGCAGAGTTTATTGGCACATGCCATTTGTAATTTTGTCATGATCGTGCACGGGTGGATTATTAATAAAGCCCTGAGAGATTATGTAGAAGTGGCATCCGTTTACAAAAAGGATGATGAGGAATTTATGCCTAAACCTGAACCACTCGGAGACCCGACTAAATGGATGGATGGTACTCGATTAATTACCCGTGAAAGTACCACAAGTACAAAGGAGGAACCTAATCCAGTGGAAGAAGATTTAAAGTATCGCCGTGAGCAAATATGGACAAGCTTTATTATTGCATCAATCATTGGATTTGTGCCTTGGTTGTGTATCTTTGTTGGTTTTGGATTTTTACCAGGTATCCCGCCTATTTTAATATCGATTCTCGTGTTTTTATTTGTACAGTTTTCCATTTTTGGATTGATTGAATACTGGCATATCCAACGTGTATTTAAACATGGCAAGTTTAATTTACCCGATCAAATTCGAAACGAAAATTTATACGCCATGTTATCATTAACATCAAAAGTATCGCTTGGGATTCAATGTCTGTTAATTCCAGTGTAATAAATAATTCGAATACAAAGAATGATAAAATCTTGCCAACAATAGGTCTTGTTTAATAAAAAAAATAACATGCCTTGCACAATTAGGGTACTGGATAGGATAAATACACCTAATCCGGTAAAATCAACTAAAAGTAGTATTCCTGGAATCACATGCTGTGGAAAAATGACTGCGCTTTCAATTAAATTCAACACTGCGAATGTAACCACTGCTATTCTAGATCGAGAAATACAATACATAAATAGACACAAGACCACTAGAAATATCTGCATGATCTGGTACCGCTGCTGTAGTCGTAATAGTAACATGTACTCGAGTAAAATACATATACTAACTAGAGGTTGCAAAGTAATAAAACTAGTAAATAGAGCTACTCGAGCGAGTTGGAGAGTTACCTTGTAATACCGTTCATTTGTCGTGTCTAGTGGGGATAGGTTACATGTACAAGCCCAGACAATTAAAAATGACATTTGTGAATTTTATTTAAAAAGATTATTGTGGGTACATGATTTTGAACAAGACCTGACGCATATCTGTATCTAAATATTCTACCTTGGCAAGAGTAACCATCGCCCTGTTTAGTACAAATGGACACTTGTTTATATGCACCACCTTGATATTTGAAGGGACATGTTGTAATTGAAAACATCCGAAACAAAAGATGCGTTTAATGAGCGGCCACATTGGAAGGTATTTAATTAAAGTGCAATGGCTTAAATCGACAACTCTAACTAGTTTCCAGCATGGCAATTGGGTTAATAAAGAGCATCCGGTGCAAAATACTTGTTTGATCATAGGCCACATTGGCAATTTTGTTAACTTGGAACAGTTTATACATGAAACAATTTCAACATGTGGCCAAGGAGGGAGTTCAATTAAATTTATTAAATTAGAACAGTCTATAAAAATAGCTTGGCCAATATCGACATGGTCAATTCGACCGTTTTTAACTTGGTCTGGCTGGATACATAACATTGTATAATTGTTCCAATAAAGGCGTGGATAAATATTCACACTTTGCAAGAACAATAAAAGCCGGATTGTTGAATTCTGGGCAGTGATTTGTAATTGTCCTTTTTGGAAAATATTGTGGCGGAATCAAATAACACCCGCTTATATTCAATCTGGGCTGGTGGTTATAATATTCATCATATCTTATAAACGGTACATTCGCCAATTTAGATGAATAGGCGCAATTTAAAATACGCAACAAGGGCATATCATTTGGAATAAATTCTAGATTTTCACACCGAACACAATCTAACGTATCAAGTTCGGGATAACTTGGAATTTGTGTGATTAAATTACATCCGTTACAAGCTAAGTACCTTAATAATGGATAAACTGGTATTTCTTTAACCAAGTTACACAGGGAGAGATCTAATTGTTCCAAGTTGGGTAAATGAACCGGTAAATATTCTAATAAAATACATCCTTTGCAACTTAAACTTGTTAAATTGTCTAAATCTGTTGGAAACTCTTGTAAAGAAGTACATCCGGTACAGTACAGGTATTTTAATTTTAACATGCCATGTGGTATCGACTTGATTTTTGGACAATGCCACATGTTTAATTCTTCTAATTCAGGACACACAGGAATTTCTTCGAGCATGTATAGATTATTCACATGGAGATATTTTACAGTAGATAAATCTACTGTGATTCGACCATTTACAACTTGGTCAGGAAGTATTTTTATCATAATTTGTGACGAGGGTGGACAGTTTGGTTGAAAAAAGTTTACAGAGTTAACATAGCTAGGATTTTCGTAATAAAACATTTTAAATCAGGTATTTTCGAATTACGCGATATAAATCAAGTGGAATAAATTTCTCTTGATTGGACCATTTACATACAACTAGTCTCAATTTATAAATTGTATTACATCTATCATTGTAGACCTTGATGATTTTAGTTGTACGAGGAACAAGTTTAAAGCTATCTGGATAATTAAACCCCTCAAAATGAACATAATAAAGTTTATAATGATAATTTGACGGACTATGCATAAAATAATCAGTTGGTAATAAAACAAATGTCCCATTAAAATTATTCTCGCATGCACTCTCAATATTATCATAAATATCGTCGCAAATTTTTATACCAATTTTACGCTTTGGGTATGCTGGTCTAAATACCGGATCTTGTAGAATGCGTATCATACGATTGAAAAAATCTATAAGAAATAATCTCTTGTTGGGTACTTTATCATCTAAAGTTTCTTGATAATTGATTATAGTTAATTCAATTTCATTAATCCACGTAATTTTCATAAAATCAAACGAAACATGAATCTGATCTAATTTATATTGGAATTGATTTTCATATCCTTTAACGAATGTAAATGTAAAACCAAATTCGTTTAATAAATTAAACAACACTGCAAATTTTTCTTGAATACGAGAGCAAATATTCTCATGTGTTAAATCCATTCTTAAAAAAGTGAATTTTAAAATAAAAAATAAAATAACAATCTTTTTAAATCTTGGTTTAATTCAGTGACATGTTTAAGAACATGAAAAAACCCGCTCTGTCTATATACAAGCACTTTGCGATAATCTTTTATAATCATGTCTTTTAATTCAGTGGATTCATAACTGGCACAATCAAATTGCATCGCACGGTACCGTATCCAGTGCTGAAAATGTGGTGTGTAATAGGCAATGCGCGGGATATGTATATATTGTATAATTGGTAAATTCCGACACACCATGTCTAATAAACTAGTGTTTTGAGGAAGATTTTCTTGCAACGCTCTTGAATTGTTTAAATACCTCGGATAAAAATACAGTTGGATGATTATCTAATTTAAATCTATTAAATGAATTGATCACTAGCATTGGTCGTGGGTAATTTCTACGGTGATCTTCGTTGCTAAATTGAATAGTCTTTAATGGATGAAATTTCAAATTTAAAACACCAGATACTGCATCTGAAATCTCACATGATGCAAGATCTAATGTTGTAATATTGGGATTTGCCTGAATAAATTCTTGATCGAGTTTTCCACGAAAATAACAAATTGACGTCGCCGTGGTAATACATTTTAAATCATGAATAGTGAATTGAATAGTAGAATGATCTACATTTATTTCTACTTGATGTACAATTTCCCATACTTTCACTGTACATTCATACCCTGGAAGGACACAAAGTGCTTGCTGGAGTTTCTGAACCTCTTCTAATTGCTTAGGTGATAACACACCTAGTTTTGTACAAACATCCTCTGCACTATTGTACTCTCTGTTTCCAAGTTTAAACATGAGTTAATTGTGAGTCGAAGAATTGAGGGTTGTACTATTATTATAGTGTGCGATCTTGTCAATTTTACCCCATTGTAATTGGGCCACTAGAAACAAGAATGAATATACAAGGTAGATAATTACAATATACACGGGAACAGGTTTCATAGCGGATATTTTGGAGTGATCAATTTTCTACGCGGGGGTAATTTGTGAAATGGATTGATTACAGCGGGTTTTTTCACTAGTATTTTTTTTCTTGGACTTGTTTGTCGACATGTCATTGCGACTAGTCCAGCTGTTAAAATAACTATGATTCCTACACCTATTATTAAACAAACAATCAAGACAACCCAGGGGAATTCCTCTGCGGGTATACCAGAAGGTAACAAGCCTGAAAATTGCAAAGGCACGGGTTCAGCGAATCCGTCAGCGGTTTCTAGTAGCGTGTCATAATAATAGTGTGTGGCATTCGTAGGAATCGTATCTAGATCTGCAATGTAAAACATATCCAATGGATCAAAACAGTTGCTTTCTCGGGATATAAATGTAGACGCAAATGTAATCACTGGTGATGTGCTTGTAAATGAAGTTGGAAATCCATTGAGACATGGGATATAATCCCTAGTATGTTCTAGATACAGATACAATTGTTTGCTGGTGTAATTTGTAAACTGGACCCGAGTGATTTTAAACTTGTACCATGCTGGATTGACTTTTCTAGTAATTTGGGTAGGATTGCTCACAAATATTGTCACGTTCAGAAACGGCCTTGTGATATTGGTAGGTATCGCCAATGTACATGTGCTCGTGTTTACATATACAGTCACCTGGTTATTTATGTTTATATAGTCTTGAGAAGAACACGTTTCCAAGCTTAAATCTTGGATCAAGTGTGAATTGTAAATAATAAAGGTGGTGTTTGCACCGGTAGGGTTCAAGGTACAAAAGGTGTCTTGAATCACGGACATGGTTTTTTTGTGATTTTAAACAAGAAAAAAAATCTTCAATATTTTAATCAATATGAAAATAGCAATAGAAATCTTGGATTTTACTTAGATCCGTTGTGGGATATAAAAAATGATATCCAGGATATCCAGGTGGTGCACATAAAATTTGGTAAAAATGATATTCTTGAGGTAAATGAGCTTTGACAATTTCATGTAACTCGGTAGAAGTAACGATTTGTTTTGCACTAGAACATTTAAATATTTTGGACGGTTCCCTACTAGATAAAAGATTTGTTTCAATGAAAAAAGTCCAGGTTTGTCTTCCACCATTTGGATATGGCGGATCTGCAATTTTATCCAACACGTCCATCACACGTTTGAATCTATCTTTTTCCATTTAAATTTGTAAAGAGGTGGACAATAAAGCAACAATATGAAAAAATGACAATATGTTATGATGTATTAGGATTTGTAAAAAGATTGACTTGTACAGGTTCTTTTGTTGCATTTTTCTAATGATACAATTACAATTTCAGATGTTTTACATCAATTTGAACCTTGACGACGTGGAACAACACTCTTGTTAGGAGCGGGTTGGTTTTTTTCCATGGTAATTTATGGGGTAGGCGGACAGGTGGACAATATAAACCTAGATAAAAAATCACAAAAAAATATGAGTTTTGAAATGATTATTGAAGGCGCACTTGAAGATGTTAATAAAATCTTATCTAAATTTAATCCGGATTGTTTGGTTAAAGTTAAAATGTATAAAAATATGGTAATGCATCCATTTAGATTTGCGCCATTCTCGAAATTATTACCTGAATATTTCAAGTTTGTTGCTGGTCCGGAAACAAAATTGCCTGATTTTATGACAATGCTAGCAGGTTGTACTAGTTTTGAAATGAAGTTCGAGTTTGGCAAGATTGGTTACAATAAAACATTTAGTGGTAACCTGATTTGGTTTTACAATAGTGAAAATCATCAAGTGAGTATTGATTTTTTGCAAAGATATATCAAGGAGAGTTTTGAAAACAAGGACGAGGTAAAGTGTACTTTATTTGCACAAGCTGAGGATCTTTTTAAAGATGATAAACCACCTGTGATACAACCACCTGTGATACAACCACCTGTGATACAACCACCTGTGATACAACCACCTGTGATACAACCACCTGTGATACAACCCAATGATGTTCAAACTAAGGTGGATAGTTGTACCAAAAATACTATGGAGGAATGTGTGAATACACCCGTAGTACAAGCGAGTGAGCAACCTTTATCAAAGCGTCTCAAAACGGAAAAATCTTGGAAGATGAAGTTGAAATCACAATCAAATTTACATACGCTTATTAACTTACTGAATATTATTGAAGAAGCTAAACCTTTTAAAATGCAATGTCTTGGCAATATTAGTGATTATGATGTTTATTTCAATTCATGCAAGGATGGTGTCGTGTTTAAATTGTATCCCAAACAAGGATATGAAATTAGTGATGAGGATTTGGATAAATTAGAAGATCGATTGATTAAAGAGGGTTTGATTGTTGATGAAGCATGATAAACAACTAGTAGTGTGGAGATTTTTTTTAAACGTAATAATGTGGTTAAAAAATTACAATGGTATCTGCAATTTAAGATATTGTACACCTGTAAATTAATTAGACAAATTACACCAGGTGGACAGTATGAACCTAGACGAAAAATCACAAAAAAATGAATTTTGAAATGATTATTGAAGGCTCACTTGAAGATATTAATAAAATCTTATCCAAATATAATCCAGGATATGTGGTTGAAAATGTTCGAATTGTGAAAAATAATTTGGGGCATCCATTTAAATTTACATCTAATTCGGAATTATTACCTGAATATTTCAAGTTTGTTGCTGGTCCGGAAACAAAAATGCCTGATTTTGTGACAATACTGTCAGGTTGTATTAATTTTGAAATGAAGTATAAGTTTGGTGTGATTCATTATTGTACATCACGGGATAATAATATGATTTGGTTTGAAATTTACGGGAATTCTAAAGTAAGCATTGATTTTTTGCAAAGATATATCAAGGCGACTTTTGAAAGTAAAGATGTAATAAGATGTGTGTTAATGGCGCAAACTGGTGAATTTTTTAAAGTTGATAAACCACCTGTTTTAGAAACCAGTGAGGCGAAACCACCTGTTTTACAAGAAAATGACCAGCCTTTAACAAAACGTTTTAAAATGGAGAAATGTTGGAAGATCAAGGTGCAAGTTAACTGGGAAGTATATACAGTTATTTCAAGAATTAGTGCGTTTGAAGAAGCTAAACCTTTTAATTTATGTACTTATTATGAGAGTGATTATAATGAATTAATCAGATGTACGAATGGTGTCGTGTTTAAATTATCTCCTAAACCAGGAAATGAAATCAGTGATGATGATTTGATTAAATTGGATGCTCGAATGATTAAAGAGGGATTGATTGTTGAAGAAGTATGATAAGCAACTAGTAGAGATTTTTTTTAAACACATGTAACTGAAAAATTATTCAAAGGTAATTATCATCCCATCGTTCATAATATCTGTAATTTGAGGAACGGGTTTAACTGGTTCAGGAATTGGTACCACAGGATTTATAGGTTCGTGTTCTTCTTTTTGATCGATCAACTCTTTTCCGAAAATAATAAGAGGGATGGTATACCACGGAATATGCACATGTTGTTGGTACAAGTGAATGCAAGTTATCATAGTAATCGAGAACTGGTACATGTTTATATTGTACAATCCAAATGGAAATAAGTTGCTCACGGTAATGATGCTAGCAAGGTAATCATGTAGTAGAATATTGATAACGGGGTTGGTAAACTCGCTAATGAAATAAGCGCAAATGAAAATTGCAAGAATGGTCCGTAGTGTCATGGCTTTGTACGAGTATAAAATAATAAGTAAGGTATAAGCGATCATAAACTCGGCTTCTATTTTATACTGTCGAGAGTGGTATATTGTCGCCATGACAATGGCATAAGTGTACAAGGGGATGTTTATAAACTTGAGAGGGACATGAAACAAGTTTCCAAAAACAAAGAAATAAATGAGTGTAAGTAGAGTGACGATCATTTGGGTAAATTTGTGGAATGGTGGACAAGGACACAAATTTTGAGCATGAGTATTTTACATGGAAAATTTACGGAACAAGTGTCATTGACTTCATGGAAATTTGAATCTTCTCAAGTGTTGGTGGTATCTTCCATCCTGTGTAAACCGGTTTTAAATCAAGAAAGTTTTATCATGTATAAAAACGGAACGTTTACCTTGTTACAGAGAAAAACGATAGATACATATCAGGAGATGCTTCAGGATCCGGTCAAGTTATTAAAGTCTCGGTTCCAGCGTATTCTTAAAAACCCAATCACGAGTCAGGATTTTCAGGAGATTTATACCAAGTCGAATGAGTCTGTGATGTTGGCCTTTTTAGAATTAGAAGAACAGGGGTTTATTAAAATGATTGATGAGGATACCATGGTTTTTCCGTACAAGATCCCTCCAGTGTTATCGGTAGTAGAGACGTTTGACATGTTTCGCGTCAATCCTAAATTATATTATTTATTTGTAAGTCCAAATGGCCAATTTACGTGCTATGATTCAACGATGTTTCTCATCCGGGTGAATGGTGTGCTTAAAAGAGTCGAGTATATAGACGAGGGTATGTTCAAATTGGACGGAGATAAAAAGCTGCTGCGATTGTTTAAATCCAAGTGGGAATTTGCGCATACTTGTCGATCATGTGATTTCCATCAATGTAATGTACAAGGGTACGATGTGATTGTATTTGTGAATGAATATGTGCACTCGGAAACACTCAATGGAAAACAAGTATATTGTTGTAAAGACGATTAAGAAAAATCAAAAAACTCTGTTGGATCTTGTGTAAATGTTGGTATATTGGCTAGTTTATACTTTGCCATCAATTTTTTGTACACCATTTCATCTAGATTAGATTCGACTGGAATTTTTTTGGGTTTCTTTCTATCCTCGGCGGTAACTTTACGATTTTCAATAAACTTGATGAAATCTTCGCTCTTGTATAATGGATTTGGCATATCAATTTGTCGGTTGTTTCCTAGGTCTTGAGTAGAAATTTTGCTTTTAGATGTAATGGTTTTAAAGATATGCGGATCGGAATCGGCGAATTTTTCAAATCGGTTAGAATATCCCAACAGATAATCATAATCGGGAGTATACTTGTCCATTGTTTCTCGAATGACTTCTTCCATTGGATCTACCGCGCTAGAATGAATGTACTTTTCAAACAAGGACACGGCTACTTTTAATCCAGGTTTAAAAAAAGACGTCTCCACAGCTAATGAGGGAATTTCACATCTAGCATTTTTTGCATCCGGAGTAAGTTTTGAGGAAAGTAGAATAAGAATGTCTCCGACGATTTCGGGTGCGAGTCTGGCATCGGTGGTTCTAGCAATGGCATTGGAAATTTCATTTGAAATAATGCTGGATATATTTTGTTTCTGATTCGAACATTGCACTTTTAAAAAGTAATAATTGGGACAAGCAGTATGTTCTTTATTTCCATCCGCAGATTTGACAGTTAATTCAAATCGATCAGGTAGTACGGACGTATCACCATCAGTACAAGCAACATGAAACCCTTTCATGAACAGGTGAATAAATGGCGAGAAAATAATCGCTTTTGAATTCGACAGTGCATACCAGAATACCTCTCGTGTACAAAAGAGGTATGGTCGACAGTCTAGTAAATCATTAGGACTGAAATCATAATCCGCTGGTCGAGGTTTGGTAAAAAACACGACATCCACTGCATACTTTACTACCAGAGTACGAATAACGGATTCGATACGTTCCTTGTCTCTTGTTTCAACTCGAACACCATGATGTTTTTTTAAAATGGTCTCGACCATGGAAAACAAAATATCTGAAATGGTCATGTCAATGGGTTCAAATACACCCAAGTAAATTTTTTTCCAGACTTGATTTACAAGAGCTTGACGTTGCATGTTTCTGTACTTGAACTCTTCACATTCTTTATCATGATCGCTCATGCCAATATAAGGATATTCACGGTCAATGTAAATGGCATGGAACTTGTTAAACCGAGTATTCATGGAATCGACGAGTTTAGAAAATGGTTCGTTGGTGGAAGATAAAAGGGAGCATCCTCGTTTACAAACGGTTGGTACAAGCACGGTTTTCCCGGTTTCTTTTTCAACATGAGATCGATACTTGGTAACGGCTTGTTGAGTTAACATTTCTTTTAAAATGGTATCACCTTGCCCACCAAATGCGTTTAAAAATTCTTGCGGCAATTCATCAATGACAACAATGTGATTATTCCAATTGGATTCATTTGTATGTGCATTTCCAGTTCCGGCCGAGTAATGAATAATCAGTCCTGGGATGGTACAATCTTCTAATGATCGCCAGATGAACGATTTTCCAATACTAGATCCTCCACTAATAACTAAATGGTATCGTAATGATCTTGAAATTTCACCAAATGACAATGCAGCATTTAAAACAAGTAAAATTTCCTCGTGTAGAAATCGGTACTTTAGTAAATGCTCGATTCCAATTAAATCTAGTGCAATTAAATTGCCAAAAATGGTTTGTTTGGGATACTTGCCAAATCTCTTTTTGTGGAATCCAATAAAGTATTTTCCGGTAGTAATTCTTGCTTGCTGTACTTCTTCATGAAACCACTTGTGTGCAATGACACTACCTGGATGTTCTTCATCTCCCATCATGACGCTTTCAAATAAATCATTGTATTCTGCCGAGTGAATGTAATCCTCGAAATTTTTAGAGGGATCGTTCTTGATCTTTTTAACTTGGTATTTGGCAATTTCCAAGACATCGGTCAAATTCTTGATAGATTTCGGAACGGGTTCGCTGTGTAATTCAGTGAGACAAAAATTCATGAAATCGCTAATTGCCGTGATAAATCCTGTCCGAAGTACAAAATACTCGTCTTCAAATGGTACATATCCATCTACATTATACGTACTTGCTTTTTCGGCTGAAAATACTTGATGAAGAAAGATGGGATAGGTATCATCTGTTGGACTAATATGCAGTGCTTTGATGATCATTTGCTCATTCAAAGCAAGATCCTTATCAAACTTTGTAAGATATTCTGTAATCCATTGTTCTCTAGAGGAGCATAATTCTAAATGATCGGGAACTTCGGGTTTTTCGGCAGCCACCAGCTTCATTTTTTTGTTCGCTTGTTTTTTAGGCAGGGTTTTAAACCATTCATTAATCTCCTTGTCAATATTTAGCTGGTCGTCTAGAACACGGAAAATAAACATCCAAGCAGTGACCGATTTAGCAGCATCATTCTTGTCATGGTACCGACGGATTCCAATTTCCGTCTTGAGTTTGCTATCTGCGCCAAAAAAACGGGTCATTTTTTTCTGCTTCTTCTTCTTGTATTTCGACTCGGCCGGATTCACTTCTTCTTGTGCTTCATAATCCTCAGTTTCCATCGAGTAGAAAAACAATAGACAAATCAATACTCTTACATATTCTTGTGGGTACTTGCAATTATAATGGTTATAAAAAGATTCATTTGCGGATGAAATCACAGTTGACAATCGGTCCACACCTCTAAGCAGCAATCTACGATCAAGGAAAAAATACGATGTTTTATCAGTAGGTTCAAATGTTGTCCGTTGATCGATTTTGTGCATTCCAAAGAAAAAAAAGGTGTGGTGCACAAATTTGTGATTGTCACCCTTGATTTAGACATTTTTCACACATTTTTTAAATTCATGCAAACACAGGTTTATATTTTGGTGGTTATTTTGGCATATGCATTATTATTACCTCAACAGTACAAGCTGGAATTTATTCAGAACATGTGTCAAATAGGTACAGTAAACACCGATTTTACGGGTCCAATTAAACAAACATTTGACATTTGTCCATTTTTATTTACTTTTCAATCGCATGATATTTTAAGACAGGTTTCCTTGTTGATTCAATTATCTCATGGCGATCAAAAACCTGTAGTGTATGCTGGTGAGTATGGATCAAGAGCAAATATCATTTATCTTCAGCGTCGTAAACTGGTCATGATTAATCCGCAAGTTGAATTTGGGTACAATCCAGATCAATTAAAAGATAAAAATACCTGTACTGGAAAATTACATACGGGTCAGGAAATTACCATTGATTATCCATACCATTATGTAAACATGTCGTTTTACACCGAGACATTTCACTGGTCAAATGTGGCATTAAAAGGGCGCGAGGCGTGCTGGATGGGGATCATTGATTACTTTAAAAAGTTATAAATAAATGATAAACCCAATCACATTTACAAGCAATGCAATCACATACATATAGGCGATAAATACGGGTACATTTGGTGTTTTGCCAATTCCAAATACATACTGACAAAGGGATATGATAGCAAAATGGGCAAAGAAATCTGATTTTTGACTCAACCAATTGGACAGAACTGCAGTCGCACATATAAATGCAATCATGACTGGATACATGCATATATTTAGCACGTCGTAAATTCTAGGAATCACCAACATCTTGTATAGAATATATATCCATATGGATATCGAAGATAAATACGCGTGTTGATCTAATATCATAGTCAATAAATATACGATACAGACATTCACCAAGTATATTTTTCCGACGGGACCTTTAAATAGTACAAATACAATGGATTGAAATGCTTTTTGTGTTTGTACAATAGGTAAAAGACAGCAAACGTGCCATGTAAATACCAGCAAAAGTGCATCTGGTAAAAGTACATTTAGTCCGAATGAAAAAATTGCCTTGGTGTAATACAAGGTGGACTCGGATTCACCCTTTTTTTTGGCATTTTTCAGCTGGTCTTGAAATTCAGAAGTTTTCATAATCACAACGGTAGACAAACTGTCCTCCATGTTCACAATTTTTTTGTGAATGGCGCCAGTAAAATCAGTTGCTAAAAGACCTACAAATTCACAGACTTGGAATTCACATGTTGTTATTATGCCAACTCAGGATATTTCACAGACTTGGAATTCACATGTTGTTATTATGCCAACTCAGGTCATTTCTGCTCCTAGTAAACCAATCAAACTCAAGAGAGAAACATGTCAAAGGACGGTTAATGGCGGACACTTTTGAATACTGGAAATGATCTTTTCGTCTAAATCTTGGTACGGCTCTTTGATGGGTTCAGGTTGTAGCGTACTTTTTCCTAAAAAATAAAACCAGAATGTAAATTCAGTACAATGTATCGTTTCCACAGGTCTTTTATCAATCCAGTTTAATTGTAATATGCCTAACTGAGGTTCGAATTTCACCAAGTTACAAGTGGTTGGTAATTGTATATACTCGGCCGGGTACTCGGAGCGATAGACAAGTTTCTTGACATTGGTCGACATGTCTTGAAATACTAATGCGCAGTGGTTTAAAGAGATTAATTTAGGCAAGATTGTTCCTTCGGGAATCGCCAAAGTGGGTTTTTCGGGGATATTAAAATCGGTGTAAATCACAGCAAGATATGGACTTTTCCAAATGTACACACCGACAAACTGTTTATGTGAGTTGAAGACGGGCATTCCGGAAAGGAATATATTGGCATCGGTTTTGACATGGTATCCGATTTTTCCGGATGCCAATTGCACCTTGTATGGATACAACTCGATGGGTTGAGAATTACACTGCACATGGAAGGAATTTACTGGGTACACTTTGGGAGATTCAAATTTAGCCTTTTTGAATATGAAATACACGAGATGTTTTATATCGACATGTACTGGGTATAATTTCGTCCATTGATTGTTTATAGTAACACCCCATTCGACAATTCGGTTTACATGAGCAGGCGCAATGACATTATTTCCAGCGAATATAATTCCGTAGCAAATGAAATTATTGTCCTTGTCTAAAACCGACACGGTCTGAATTTTGTCCATGGAAATTTTGTGGATTCATGCACAAATTTTAAGGTATAATGTTTTCCGAGTACAATAAAAATGTAAATTATCAACGCAAGGCGAGATTGGAAAATATATTACATGGATACCATCCTATTGTGGATATTACCGATAAATGCATGTATGTAACGAGTCGAGTACCACCAAAAGATATTGTCAATCAGGTCAAACAAGAATTTCCAAATGCTCAGGAGGAATGGAGTCGGAATCAATTCATATTGAAAATGCCATTGTATGCACATCCCAAAATTGTACTCGGTGTATTGTATCTATGTGCATTGATATCATGGATTTTGTTTATAAAGGATTTATATATATATTTCAACTCGATTAAGTAATTGGAATAATTTATGTATTTCTTGAAATCGCTCTTTAATTAATGGTTCAATGGTTGATAATACATCAATTTGTTCCACAATGATATTTTCAGAAGTATCCACCACGTTGATTTTCTGCATGACAATAGAATGTAGAAAAAGTTTGTATTTCGACCAGGTTTTTTTAAATATGCGGCGAATAACGTGTTTTAGATTTTTGGAATCGTTCCAAACCACCTTTGCAATGCACGTTCGAATGATGCCTTGATGGAATGCTGAAATTTTCAATTTACTAGGAGGGTTGAAATGCACGGCCTTTAAAAAATCGACAAAATGTGTCGATTGTGGGCTGATGTGTTTATAAAACACGGCATTCAGTCGATATTTAAAATCCGATTGTATAAATCGCTGAATAATATCTTCAATTGACCCACCAACAAGTTCATAATCTTCTATTAAAGCAATCCATTCAAATAACAATCTGGTATAATCGATTAAATTTTTACCGCGAGGGGGCATTTGTAAAAATTGTGATGAAATGGTGGACAATGTACAAGACCGAGAACGCGCATTCGGAACAGAAATTAAAAATATATATTTTTTTATGCTAGTAGAAAATCACAAAAATTTGTCATGTCGGTATTTGAACTTACAGAAGAGGCTCCAGAGCGAGCTTTAGTGGATACAAAGCCCGTGTTGGAAAAATTAGGCGATTTGGATCTTGAACCAAATTCAATTGCATTTAGCGAAGATCAACAGGTACATGCTACTAATTTAATGGAGGAAATTGTTCCAGGATTAGCAAGTGTAGCATCTATTAATTTCATTTGGAAAAAGAATGAATTGACTGCTGATGATTTCGCGAAAATGTCGGCTCCTAAAAAGAGACTCATGGAATTGTACATGACTGTACTAGCGAAAATGAAGGAGTTACAAGGTCATATGCTTGAAATTTTCAGGGCGATTGTACAGGAAAATGCATCCATGATTAAAGATATTCTTAGTACAAAAGGTGCTGCAAGTAATAATTTTCAAGCGAAAAAGAAAATATACTTGGTCATGTTGGCGTTTATTGGAAGAACTATTTCATCTTTTATATTTTCAAAGAACAAGAAACAAGATGAAAAATCTAATTTGACATTTATCAGTATATCCGATGAAGGGTTAAGACAAGCGTTTAATTCTGCAGTTGGGAGAGGTAAAAACAAGGGTAAAGGTGGTAGCACTCGTGGTTTTGCGAAAAGGTATTTAAAGAGCGCGCTTGGAACGGAATTTTTAGAAAAATTTGAGAAAAATGTACAGAGTGAACTAGATGGTCATTCTGCTGTTCTTCAAAATTTACGTAAATATGTTGTCGTGTATAACAATTGCACTGGATTGCTTTCGAATATAATTGGAAGAACAAGGAATGGAAAATTAAAAAAGGGAAAGGTAACAGAAGGTATGGTATCGGCTGTATTAAAAAATGCTGCAGATTCGATTAATTTTAAAGGCTCGAGTATGGAATTGGTTTTAGGAAGTTCAAGTGTCATTGTAGAGGGTAATGCAAAGGAACTTGTAGAGGATAATGCGGGCGATTATGATGATGAGGATATGTACGACGACGACGAAGATGATGAGGAAGCGTTTTAGATTTTTTTTAAATTAACAAAATAATTACGTTGATTAAAATCACAAATATAATGGAGGTGAATCAGTTGGAATATCATTTTAAATTGTTAAATGAAGATGGAAGGGAAAAAGTAGAGAAGGTTTTAAATAATAGTTTACATCCGTTGATAATGGGAATGATAAAAAATGTTCAAGTGACAGATCCAGTAAAACAGTATAATTTATATCTGCATGCGCTCTTGTTTGTGTTGCGAACGATATCAGGGAATAAGAACTTGCAGATCCAAGCGTTTTTAAAGATTCCTCATGCAATGGATGCGACCGTGTACAAAATTCAAGAGTCGGTGTTAAAAACGTTAAACACTGTGGGTAAAAAGGCACCACATGGGCAAATAAAGGGAAAAAAGAAAGCGGTACGCAATGTAAAAAACCCCGAGCAAAAGCCAATGATAAAATTAGAAAGGCATGAAATGGAATTGCTACGGGTGTGGATAAATTTACTTTCAATTAAATAATTAAAAAACTAGAAATCACAAATATTTTAAAACCATGCTTTTAGCACCAGCATTTCTGCCCGCATCCAATGCATTTAACAAGTTGCGTAAACCCCTTGTAGTTAAACAAGGGTCAATTTGGATATACCTTGGAAAATTAGAATATATTGAACACCAGAATCCATTTTGGATTTATCGAATTGAGAGTCCAGATGGGATGGTGGTATATGCACCCAAGTCTCTTGCGAGTGCGGTTAACACAGATGACCAACAAGATCTTATACCAAACATGTTATCTTTATTGTATACGGATATGTTGATGCCATTAGAGGTTCTTGTCATTCTTCGAATCCATTTTTCCATGCCAATTACTATTGTAAATAACATGGTTGCGGATAGTCGAGTGAAGTTCAAATTTGGAAATCAATTGATTGACGATTTAACGATTCTTCGAATTTGTGAATATGTTATTGAGCGAAAGAAACGTTCGGGTGAAGAGACACGAGCTAATGAGGTGGAAAATATGTTACGAAATCCCACGAATCTAGCCTTGTTTGAACTTGATCCAGTGGTTGAGGAGAATACATTAATGAGAATGGACAAACTTGTTCGTAAACGTACAGTGAATTATTCTAAATTGGTCACACAACATTATTTAGAAAAGGCGATCTTGTTCCGTTCGTTTGCAATTGGGAGTACATTTGAGGATATGAAACAACAGGCTCGAGAGGTGATTTATGATTTTTGTCAGAATGGCGAGTTGATCGCCGCGTATATTTCCGAGTTTAATCTTGAAAATTTACACGATTTTGAAATGCGATTGATTGAACGGACATTGGAATTTATGGTTTTCATGTCGGATAAAGTGTCTGGCAAAAAACCTGTAAAGCGTGCGCCTAATGTAGGTACTATAGTAAAACAACCTACGGAAATGACGGTGATGTACGAACGGTTATCTAAAAAGGGTATTAAAAAACAAGCTCAAGATCGGCGAATTATGGATTTATTAAATGATATTTACACGGAATTTGCAACCATCGAGTATTACATTGGATCAAACGAACCTGTGTATACGGGTACATTTGGTGATTGTAAAAGCAAAGTGAATAAAGTAGGTGCAACTATTGTAATTCCAAATTTATTAAAGGCACATACTGCATTATTGGATTTATTACAATTAAAACACAACGACTGTATTGGATTGGATATGGTACATGCGCAATTCTTGGATTATTTCGAGTGTATTTTTGGCAAGATAGAATTACACGAGACATCTAAAATGATTCAGATTAAAGAAATTGACCAAATGAAACGAATACGGGCATTGATGAAATCTACGCGGTCGGATAAAGTGACCTTGTTTATGGAATTACAGGAAGCTCAAGAAATTCTGAATATGGAAAGGTCTAGATTGAAATCTCAGAGAAGTGAGATAATACATAAAATTCAGGATATCACCCAAACCATTCCAGATAGTTTAGATACTGCAGATGAAATAGAAGTGTACAAGGAATTTGTTCATTCTAGCTACTTGTATTTTGAGGATGCAATTACCAAGTTTAAAGAGATTCATCGATTGATCCAAGAGTATAAAATGATGCAAAGGAAACTGGCACAGTACTTTATCCCTGGGTATTTAAAAGATATATATGGAGATATTGATTCCGCGTCCATTTACATGTTGGAATCTTCAAGACTGAGTAAATTTATTACCAATACAAATGGATTGTCGGTTTTAGAAGAAACCAACGAGTTTGTATACCACCAAAAGTTGTTCTTGTTGTATCATACAGCTGGGTTTTATCAGGATAAAATCGTGCATTACCTGCCTACTAAGTTGGGTGAATTGGAATCGGTTTGGAACGGATTAAAACGGGATTTGAAAAGACAGTATGATGCAATTGGATATGCTCAGGTTGACGAATTTGTTTCAGATTATTTGGATTCGGTTATATCTCCTTTTAAGAATCAGCAAATTGAGTGGATAAATGAAATTGCCTATGATGTGAGTAATTCTCAGGGTAATATAGACGATTATGTTCAGAACATGATTATTAATAAAGTGTTTGAAGAGTTTGAGATGATTTACATACTGGATCGTTTATCGGAACAAGCAGAGGATGCTAAAACAGTGGACCGTATTGGAAAATATTTCGACGATTTGTGTTATCAGACTCGTACACTTATTTCTTGGATAAAGAGACCGTTAATTGGTATCATATTATATTACATGAGTAGGTATCCACTTGTATTTTCATTTGATCAATTGTCGTATGATCTTGGACGTGAAATAAATCGATTAAGTGATGTGAGTTTAAAAGGTGTGTATATTTACAAAGATGTAGACGCGCTAGGGCAATATACAAGTGATCGATTGGAGAAGATAAACAGTACGGAATATGTGAAAACAAAAGATTTGATGAGTTCAGTATATCTTAATAATTTCAAGATGGTGGAAGCACCTGAATTAAATTTGGAAAGTATTTTTGCGAAATTAAAATTGTAAAAAGTGTCACTAAATTTTAGCATGCATTTTCATTTATTTCACTGGGCGTTACTTTGGGACAATATCACTGGTGGTGAAAACACAACATATATCAAACCTGGTGGATTAAAGGGTTTTGAGGTTACTAGAGAGGTGCCACACCCACCTTTTCGTCTTCTTGAACCATGGATGAAAACCAATCAAGAATTAACCGCAAATGTGTCATATATAGTATACCATGACGAGCCAATGATTTTAGGATCTTCATGTGTGATGGAAGCAGACGAGTTGGAATATGATCGGGTGTATTGTGAAACAATACAAGATTTAGAGTATATTCGTGATCAGCATACGGTACATTTCATGATGGCGATTCCGCGTATCAAACTTCAGGACTTGCGTTCGCTTGTGACAAAATCGGTGATGCGAGATGTGGATGTGAATGTACAAGGAGAGATTCCGAATATCATGATTACCGATACGGGACTGGATTATTATCATTGTTCATTTTACGATGCAAGTCGACCGGTGCCTACATTGGGATACTTTTCATCATCTCTACATTCCAAATTGTTAGGCATTGTGCACGGCGAGAATGCAGATTATATTGCGGTGAATGGTGCACATGGGACATTGACAAGTGCAGTTGCAAGTGGAAGAGCATGTGGATCGTTTTCAGGAGGGTACTCACCAACGAGTAAATTGGCGTTTATCGACATTTCAATTGGAGACGATTATTTAACCATTCCGTACCATTTAAAAACATATACCGAGACGTTGTATAATTTACATAATGTGCGAATCCACTCCATGAGTTGGGGTGACAATGATCCAGTTGGTGGGAAATACACGACAAGTGCGTATATAATTGACGAGATGGCATATTCGATGCCGGAGTTATGTATGATAGCAGCAGCAGGTAATAGCGGTCCAATTGGTCGTATTGTAAGTCCTGGGAATGGTAAAAATGTGATTGGAGTTGGCGCAGAGGCATCTTTTTCAAGTGTAGGTCCAACAAATGACGGTCGACGAGGACCTAGTGTGATTTTTGAAGGCGTGAATGTATACACTGCCTATGCTAGGTACCCACAGACTACAGCGAATCATGCTACATTTGCCCGTGCGAGTGGAACATCATTGTCTGCACCAGCAGTTGCCGGGTTAGTAGCAATTCTTTATAAAAATTTCACAAATATTTACCATTATGTTCCGTACTCGTGTGATATATGGTCTGTCATTGATTCGCATGCGGGTGTAGTGGATATTTCGCCAACCGATTTCCATATTGGCAATTTTACGGTAAATAGCGAGGTGTGTTTACAAATAAGCACGCCGGGGACGAAACGAATTAGTTTTAATTGGATTGATCCGCCTAAATTAAACTTTGTATCCCCGCTCCGTAATATTTACCTTGTATATATCAATGATGTGCAAGTAGCCCAGTCACCAGGCAATTATATCATTTTCACGACAACGTTAACTGGAATGGTGAATTTAACAGTGGTTGGATCGTTACAGAATTACGAGCGGCCAAGTGGTCAACATTCATACTTGTCAATGCACATGAACGCGCCGGCGACATTTTGTGCACAGCCAGAAGAAGTTGCAATTGAAGAGTCTCAAGTATTAGATGCACAAGCGTCTATTCAAAGTATCGTCACATCCGATGCACATACTGCGCCGCCGCCGTCGCCAGTGTTATATGTAATTATTTTTATTGCAGTTTTAATTGTTATGTAAAGCCGTCACAAAAAAATGGATATTACGAATTTACGGGAATTTTACGACACGATTCAAGATGAAACTCCACTGCCTAAACGAACTCGGTTAATGGATGCGTTAAATGATTTACAATTGGGTCATCAATACATGCACACCTTAATGCACAATTTGTCAAGATATGATACTGAAAGTAAATTTCCGCGAAGTCGAGATCAAGTTCTTATTCATCGTAAAATGTGCGCGGTGGTGGCACGTGTAGTATATCGATATGCTACTTTTGAAAGGTACAAGATGGATATTATGCGAGAACATGGATTTGACGATGTACGAAATAAACTCGCGGCGATGATGCCTCGTCGTGAAGGTAAAACAGTTGGAAGTGCTCAATTTTATGCGGCCATGTTAGTAAGTATTCCATGGAGTAATATTTGTTTGGTGGCAAGTAATCAACGTGCAGCAGGTCAGACTGGTCTGTCTGGACATGTCAAGTATTTTCTGTGCACAGTGTTTGGAAAACGGGAAAATACCAAGGATTTTAAATTCAATAATGGATCAGTGATTGAATTAAAACAAGTAGGACTCGACGTGCCAAAATTCAAATGTTACCCTGGAGGTGCAAAAAACAAGTAAGTTTTATGATTTAGTAGAATGCAATTTGTCGTCCCTATTTATTAGGGATTCTTTATAAAACGTCTTGGAACATTTGTCGGAAATTTGGAGTGGCATTAAACAAGAACAATTGTCCGGCCTTTGCATCCTGTTGAGCTACACCCGCAAATCGGCTCATGATAAAATTCACATTTTCTTTCACGACGCGACTTAAATCAGCAGAAACGGTATCTTGGAGGAATTCTAAATATAAACCACGTGGATCAGCTACCAATTGGTCTACATCAACTGGGAACTTTTCAACATACCATCGAGCCAGATTTACAGCGGTTTCTAACACATCCGTTGGAATTCCAACTTGACTCATATTGGATTCGAGAATATCCATATACTCTACACATTGCATCCCTTTACGCGTCGGAAAACCCTGTGCAGTCATCCATTGCATTTCTTGTAATATTTGTCTATCAAATGGTAATCTCAATACTTGTATTGAATTATAATCCCCAATTTGATGTTCGTCAAATTCCTTAAACATGAGATAGGCAAATATGACATGTATTAATACATCCGTTGGAAATTCACGATCAATATGTAATCGAGCTGCATTTGCAGTAAGTAATTTATTAGCTAATCCAGCTTTGATTGCGGCATCAAATCTTGTATAAGATTCTGTAGTATCAATATGGAATGCATACATGAGATATCTTAATTTTTGGAGAGTGGATAATGATCCAGCAACGGTTACATCCGCAGGTCTAAATGCAGCCACTCCATCTGCATTTGCTGGAGTTGGAGCTAAACCAGGAACGTCAATATCAGCATTTCTTGGAAGTGGATGGTTTGCAGCAGCAATATACAAATTCCTAAAAAAATCCAGTGCAAATTTCATAGAGCTTAATCTATATCGGGTGTCTAGATTGTTCACAGCTGTCTGTAAAGTAGATATTTCAAATAAAAATGGGCCAGCGTTCAATCTATTAGCAATTTCCGTCTGTACTTGATTAAACTTGACAGGATTCATACCAATAACACTAGTCATTGCAGCTGGAGTATATACCCCTGCTACCGGCACACCGACTGGAGTAACAGTTGGCCGAGCTCCAGCTCGATGTAATGCATCATACAATCGATCCGCAAGACAGAATTTAAAAAAGTTGTGATAATGTCTTGCAACTGTTAAATGTCGATACATGTCAGCACCACCCAGTAAATTTATACCTGGTGCAAGTGGTCTTAACTCGAATGCTTTACTTTCTCGAATTTCTTTCTGAGTGGATAAATTATTTGCAATGAATTGGTTTGAACCTGGATTTGGGAAATGGTAAAACAATGGTGTTCCCGTTTCAATAGTTCCCTCTGTATAATTACGAACACTCATTGTTCCAGACACCATTGCAACTGGATCATCAATATCAATAGATTGTGGATCGTGAATATTCACTAAATGTTGCTTTACAGAAAATCCGTAAAAGCGAAACATTCTCCATATTTTTCGTGTTTCTGCGGTATTCTGTGTATTTACTACATTATAATCAAATGTAGCTGGCAATTGAACATTATTTAATCGTGCTCGAGCCATGGTACCTCCATGAGTCGATTTTTGATATGCCGCATGTTCTTTTGTAACCACATCAAACAATACATCACCTGCATCGATATTATGTAAATTATGTCCATTTGCGGTATAAGGGACAACAAAACCAGCTGGTAACCGATTTACTGATTCTGCTTCATATTTTAATTTCGGTGTAGCTTTTACAAGTGAAATTTGAGTGGATACTTGGGGGATATGTGGATCCCCATTTTCGATAATTTTGGCTCGTTTTCGTTGCATAAAAATTTGTGAATACAGATGTATTTTTTCGAAATTAAAAAATATTTATTAAATACTTGAAAAAAATTGTCGAAAATGTCCCGAAACTAGCATTCTAAAATAATCCTCAGATAATGCAGAATCCATAGCTAGACCGGCGATTCTAGGTACAAGATTTTCCAATCGATGATGGATAAGTATGGTTCCTATCGATTCGTGCATGGGCGCTTTAGGCATGGTTCGATGTCCTTTAAATTCAGGCACACTCTGAATATGCTGAATCACATCCTTGTACATTTCAGGGGGAATGGGTATTTCCTGAATCATGGTAGATAATAACATGACCTTGTCAGAATATTCGTGTAAATTACTTGGAACAGTAGCAGATAAGTATGCATCCAACTCAAGATACTCGGCAAATTGATGTCTTGGAATGGTACATTTATTTTCAATAATTACACTGTCATCTACAGCATGTCGTATCTTGTTCATGATAGCATACTCAGTATAAAACCATTTTTCAAATACAGCGGCAATGGATATATTCCATTGATGTAATTCTTGTTCTAGCATGGAATCATCCGCTGCATAATTCCATCTTGTATCTGTATGCTGAATATTAATTCGTTTTAATTCAGTTGCAATCCGATCATTTTCAATAAATTGTACCGATCCTGAACCCTGTTTTGCAATTACTTGGGTAGTATCAATAGAACTCGGTAAATGATAATACAATGGGTCGCCAATTTCAATGTACAAATTACCATAGTTGAAGGATGCAATTAATCCATCAATACACGCCACTGGAGTATTGGTGACATCTCGAACATGATGCGATTTTACAGAAAATCCTCTAAATCGAACCACTTGTGTCGTGGTATATCCATTCCAGGCACAGGTGACTCGACCTGTATCATCCACTGAAAATAGCACGTCTCCCATGAATACATAATATCGTTGTTTCAGTACTCGATACTGTGCCACATCTGGAGACAAGTGTGTCGTAATTACTGGTAAATGTAAATGTTCGTTCGATAAAATGACAGTGGGTTTGTATTTTTTATTTAATTGCATTTTTTTGTGGAATTATTCAGGAAATATTTTATCAATGGATGGAAATACGTGCATTTCGGCCATTTGACCCGTTTTTGCATAACTTTGAGATACACACGCAAACCGTTTTGCCCGTTCATTTATTTCCTTTGAAATTGCTGCCTGCTTTTTATCATACAATCCGGGATACATGTAAGCAAATGTGCGATAGTAAGAAGTGAGCGGGGATATTTCCGGTTGTATTTCATATACTTGTTGTAACATTTCATCCCAAATATTAATATACCCTGGAGAATGAACCAGTAAATAATAGATATTATAAATCAAATGCATTTCCTCAAGAGTCTTTGTCCCTAGTAAATCTGGAAACTGCAGCTGAAGTGGCTCCAAATGGTACCTAGGTGAATTTCCAACCCAGGTATTCATCCACTTGTATTTTGCAATTACAAACAACAATTGAATACACTGTGTCTGATGTTGAATGTACCGCAAGTCTTTTATTGACCATAATTCCACACCAAACGGCGTTTGTATAATCTGGTTTAGATTTTGTACAAGTGGTAACAAAAAAGCATGTAAATTACGCTCATTGTT
>JACCEA010169935.1_pt1 | contig 24728 bp, 24 predicted proteins | sample 7449851 | NCBI WGS metagenome assembly JACCEA01 (sample SAMN15323453, study PRJNA562643) | freshwater metagenome | isolation source: river surface water | place: USA:Blue River Watershed | collected 2017-08-18 | reverse complement strand
GGTTCTAGCAATGGCGCAAAAGGTTTACCTTTATGCAAGCCAGGAGTAATAATTTTTACTACACCACGTTGACCCGGGGTTGTAGGTTTTAATTTAACGATAGCCATTTCTCTTCGCTCCTATTATTCTGATTAGCAGCTAAGTCGAAACTTTGACCTGGTTTCAAGCTAATATAAGCTTTTTTCCAATTGTCACGACGACCGTTGAAGCGGCCAAATCGTTTCGCTTTACCGTGAACGTTTAAAACGCGTACTGAAGCAACTTGTGCATTAAAAGCCAGCTCAAAAGCAGCTTTAATTTCAGGCTTAGTAGCTTGTTTTAAAACCTTAAATACAACTTGTTCATTTTTCTCAGCTACTGTATTAGCTTTTTCAGTTACTACTGGAGAAATTAACACATTATATAAATCCATTCTTATCATGAGTATTGCTCCTGTACTAATTCGATAGCTTTTTGAGTAAATACAACTTTGTTACAACGTAATAAAGTGTAAGGATCAATTTGATGCGCTTCCAAAACTAATACTGTCGGCAAATTGCGAGAAGCGTAGAAAACGTTTTCCGTTAATTCATCAACTACCACTAAAACAGTGTCATTGCTCAACGCCATGCTGTTTAAAGCTGAAACAAAAGATTTAGTTTTAGGTGTATCAATATTTAATTCGTTAGTCACAACTAAGCGACCATCGGTTACTAATTTTGATAAAATTGCCGCAATACCAGCACGGTACATTTTACGGTTTACTTTATGGGTAAAGTTTTCTTCAGGAGAAGCAGGGAATGCACGAGCACCACCACGCCAAATTGGAGAAGAAGCTGTACCAGCACGAGCGCGACCCGTACCTTTTTGATTCCAAGGTTTTTTAGTTGATCTAGAAATCTCAGAACGAGTTTTTTGTTTGTTATTACCACTACGGGCATTAGCCAAAAACGCTGTAACTACTTGATGAATCAAAGCTTCATTGTATTCGCGACCGAATACAGCTTCATTCACATTCAAAAGACCAGCATCTTGCCCTTGAACATTAACTAATTTTAATTCCATTATGCACCTACCTTCACGCTAGGACGAACCACTACAGTACCACCCTTTGATCCCGGTACCGCACCCTTGATCAAGATTAGACCACGTTCAGCATCTACACGCACTACTTCTAGATTTTGTGTTGTAACTTGAACATTACCTAAATGACCGGCCATTTTTTTACCTGGGAATACACGACCTGGATCTTGGCGTTGACCAATTGAACCTGCCGAGTTATGTGATAGTGAATTACCGTGAGTTGCACGATTTGAAGAGAAATGATGACGTTTAATCGCGCCAGAAAAACCCTTACCTTTTGTTGTACCTGTTACATCAACCATTTGACCAGCTGAAAATATTTCTACAGTTACATTCGCACCAGCTTGGAAGTTAGCAACTTCTTCAGCAGTTAGTGGAAATTCTTGTAATGCTTTACCAGCTTCAACACCAGCTTTAGCATAATGACCTTTCAACGGCTTAGTTACTCGGCTAGCACGTCTAGTTCCGAATGTAACTTGAATTGAATTATAACCGTCAGTCGTTTGCGTCTTAACTTGAACCACGCGATTTGCAGCTACCGATAGCACCGTCACAGGAATTGACGCTCCATCTTCCGCAAACACACGAGTCATACCAAGCTTTTGACCTAATAATCCTAGACTCATTATATTTACCTTTCTTATTATTACTACCCTAAACTGCATATGCAATAAGGGCTTGGTTACAATTGACCAATATTTACCTACTGTTCTTAACACAATAGGGACGAAATTCTAACATAACAGACTGTAAAAAGCAAATATATTTTCAAAAGAGTTACTTGACACCGACCATCTTCACCTAGTGAGCTTGGCTATAGTTTTAATGCAGCCTAATTTAATTTACTATATAATCACGAATTCTATTCCACTAGAACTAACATAATGATTAACTTTATAAATATGTTGTATTAAACTTAACTCAAATTAGATTACTTAATTTGAGCCCAAGCTACTTATTTTGAGCAAATTGGTTAATTGAATTATAAATTGCATACTTTAAATTTATAATTGTCTAAACCATCCAACAGCATAAATACACAGATTAAATTACATCATTGCGTTATACTTAAATTTAATTGATGAAAGAATTATCCAGATTATGCCCAACAGCAAAAAAGTTTATATCAAAACCTATGGTTGCCAAATGAATGAATACGATTCGGACAAAATGCTCGATGTATTAAGACAATTTGAAGGTTACGAAAAAACCGATAATATTGAAGAGGCGGCGATTGTATTATTTAATACTTGCTCCATTCGTGAAAAGGCTCAAGAAAAAGTTTTCTCAGATTTAGGGCGTGCCCGCAAAATCAAGCTTAAAAACCCTAATTTAATTATCGGTGTTGGTGGCTGTGTTGCATCACAAGAAGGTGATGTAATTATTCAACGCGCGCCCTACGTAGATGTGGTGTTTGGACCGCAGACCTTACACCGAATTCCAGAACTAATTCAAGAGAAACACCGTACAGGTAAATCCCAAGTTGACATCAGTTTCCCTGAAATTGAAAAATTTGACAATATGCCTAATGCCAAGGTTGAGGGAGCAAGCGCCTTTGTTTCAATTATGGAAGGCTGTTCTAAATATTGTACTTATTGTGTCGTCCCCTACACCCGTGGTGAAGAGTTATCACGCCCTTTTGAAGCAGTATTGACCGAGGTTGCTCAATTGACTCTCCAAGGCGTTAAAGAAGTTAATTTACTCGGACAAAATGTAAATGCCTATCGCGGACTAATGAGTAATGGGGAAATTGCAGATTTTGCAATGTTATTAGAATTTATCCATGAAATTCCTGGCATCGAGCGCATTCGCTTTACCACCTCACATCCACGTGAAATGACGCAACGAATTATTGATTGTTATGCTAAATTACCTAAATTAGTTTCTCACCTGCATCTACCCGTGCAAAGCGGTTCGGATCGCATTTTAGGTGCGATGAAACGTGGTTACACCGTACTTGAATATAAATCAGTATTGCGTAAAGTTCGTGCGATTCGTCCTGATATTTCATTCTCCTCAGACTTTATTGTCGGATTCCCCGGTGAGACGGAAGAAGATTTTGCTAAAACCATGAAATTAATTGACGAGATTGGTTTTGATGTAAGTTTTAGCTTTGTTTTCTCTGCACGCCCAGGTACACCCGCTGCAGAGCTAAGTGATACAACCGCAGCAGAAGTTAAACTCGAGCGTTTACAACATTTGCAAAAGGTTCTCAACGCCCAACAATTTGCCATTAGTCAGGCGATGGTTGGCGGTACACAAAAGATTTTAGTCAATGGTTACTCCAAAAAACATCCAGAACTGATGACTGGACGCACTGAAAATAATAAATTAGTCGTGTTTGCTGGACAGCCACGCATGTTAAACCAAATAATAACCGTAATTATTACCGAAGCCAAAATGCATAGTCTAATTGGTGAAGTTTTAATTCAAGAATAAGGATATCTAAAAATGTTACGTCTAACCGAAATTAAGCTTGAATTAGAGCATACTTACGACGAGCTAATCAATGCCATTTGCTTTAAGCTTTCAATCCAACCTGAGGAAGTGCTGAGTTATACCATTTTTAAACGCAGTTATGATGCACGCCGTTCGGCAATGTGCTGGATTTATGCACTGGATGTTGAAGTGCAGAATGAAGCTGAAATTCTGGAGAATTTGTTTAATTCACCACATGTAAGTCAAACTCCAGACATGAGTTACACCCATGTTGGACAAGCGCCAGCTAATTTAACTGAACGCCCAATAGTGGTTGGCTTTGGTCCATGTGGTTTTTTTGCAGCCCTAACACTCGCACAAATGGGCTTTAAGCCAATTGTACTTGAACGTGGTAAAGAAGTCCGTGAACGCACTAAAGACACATGGGATTTATGGCGCAAAAATATTCTAAATCCAGAATCAAATGTGCAATTTGGTGAGGGCGGTGCAGGAACTTTTTCGGATGGAAAACTCTATAGCCAAGCCCGTGATCCACGCTATCTTGGACGCAAGGTTATTCAAGAATTTATCCAAGCTGGTGCACCCGATGAAATTGCCTATGAAAATCATCCGCACATCGGAACCTTCCGTTTAGTTGGCATGGTCGAAAAAATTCGCGAAACGATTATTGGATTAGGCGGCGAAATTCGCTTTGAACATAAAGTAAGTGATGTGTTAATTGATGAAGTTGCAGGCGTGCGCCAAATTCGCGGAGTAGTACTTGCTGATGGTTCGGAACTATTGAGTAATCACATTGTCATGGCACTTGGACACAGTTCACGGGATACCTTCAAAATGCTATTTGAACGTGGCGTTTATATTGAAGCTAAGCCATTTTCAATTGGCTTTCGCGTAGAGCATCCACAATCAGTAATTGACCTGGCTCGCCTTGGCAAAAATGCGGGTAATCCACTACTGGGTGCAGCCGAGTATCGCTTGGTGCATCACGCTAAAAATGGGCGTTCAGTATATAGCTTCTGTATGTGCCCTGGTGGCACGGTCGTTGCGGCAGCCTCAGAACCAGAACATTTAGTAACTAACGGTATGAGTCAATATTCGCGCAATGAACGCAATGCGAATGCGGCAATTGTAGTTGGCATAACTCCAGAAGATTTTCCAAGCGCACATCCATTAGCTGGAATTGAATTACAACGGCAACTTGAAGCCAATGCCTTCAAAATTGGCGGCAGTAACTATTGTGCCCCAGCCCAATTAATTGGTGACTTCATGCTTGATAAACCATCAACAAAATTAGGCAGCGTAATTCCATCGTATCAACCGGGTATCAAATTAGGTAGCCTAACCGAAGCATTACCTAAATATGCAATTGATGCCATTCGCGAAGCAATTCCAGAATTTAATAAAAAAATTAGAGGCTTTTCAATGAAAGAAGCAATTTTCACCGGTGTTGAAACACGTAGTTCATCACCGGTGCGCTTAAATCGTGATCCTGAAAGCTATGAAAGCATCAACACGCGCGGGTTTTACCCTGCTGGTGAGGGCGCTGGCTATGCTGGTGGAATCTTATCTGCTGGGATTGATGGAATTCAGGTTGCTGAGGCGGTTGCACGCAGTATGTTAGGTTTACCACATCCAGTTAAAACTAAAAATAAGTGATAATTTAAAATCTTGCGAAACTAAAACAAGCTTATTTTACCAGCAAAAGAGCTAGCTCATTTGAATAGCTCTTTTTATATAAATCTTTGTAACAGATATAGTCAGACTCATGTTAAATCATCCATTTGGAATGGATAACACCCTAAAGTATTTGTGTTTTTACTTGAGTGATAATTTATTGCCGTGTTAACTACTATAAAACATCATCCCAAACACATAGACAACATTTATCTATTCACGTTTAATTGATTAATAACTTTTCAAATTATTTAACAGCTACGAAATATCTCGACTCACTAATAACCGCATAGAACAGATTGTAATAACATATTTTTCAAATTTTTCATTGCATTCATTTGATCTGGAATCAAAACTTCCACAGTCCGTTCATGTAAGATCATAAAATAAACCAAGCTAGCAATTTTTATCATCGTAAAAATAACATTAGTTTCATGTTGACCTATTTTCTGATAATACGCCGTAAATAATTGTAAGTAACGAGAAGTTACATCATCAATCGGACGATTATACTCAATAAGGGCATCACGATTTACGGCTTCAATTAAATTGCGCTGATAAATGATGGAAAAATCCTGTCCATCTTGGCTAAAGAAAGCTTCTAAATAAATATCAAGTCCAACGCTAATTTGTTCAATCAACTCTTCTTTATTTAAAGTGTCCAAATTAGTCGGACGAAATTTTTCAAATTTATTAATAATTAAATCTGATGAATAACACACTACAGCGTGATAGAATTTTTCTTTACTTTGAAAATAATAACTAATCATAGCGCTATTAACATGTACCATGTCCGTAATCATTTTATTACTGACCTGATTATAGTCATATTTTGCAAATAATTTGATGCCAGCATCAAGTAATAGCTTTCGGGTTTGATTCTTAACCAAGTTGTACTCCTCTCTTTGCATCACGATATTAAAATAAGGTCAGACATAAAGCAGTAGTTTAGCATAATTCATATTAAGTTCAACAAGTGACATTTATACTAACCTGAACAGATTATATAACTCTTACCTATATGCACTAATTGATTGATTAATTACTAACTAATCAATTAGTTTATGCTATACTAAATAGCTATTAAAAATTAAACTTGGGCAATTTTAAAATTCAAATTATATATAACCCAACATAGGAAACTGTTATGAAGCGCCTTTTTCTAATATCACTAACACTAATCAGCAGCGGCAGCTTTGCTGAAGATTTATCAACTGTTACTAGTAGTAACACTCAGCATACTGCAAATGCCTATCTTAACATCAACACAGGTGTAGCAAAAATCTACAATCTACCCACAGGGTCATGGGCTGGTTCGTTAAATGCTGGTTATAATTTTAATTCCAATTTTGCCCTTGAGGGCGGCTATAATATTTTAGCCAGTAGCCAATACGGAGCTACTGCTACCTCAAGTATTTTTGATGTAGCGGCTAAAGGCACGTTACTACTTTCAGAAGTATTTTCATTATATGGACGAGCTGGGATTGGCTATGGCATTGATGGATGGAGTGGCACGGCTTCTGGTACGCCAAGTTGGTTATGTGCAGGTCAATACAATGCAAACTATGCTACCGCCTTAGTTGGTGTGGGTGGTTCATTTGCGCTAAGTAAACACTTTGATCTACGTATCGAAGACTATGCGTTTATTCCGTTTAGTAACACCATGACTGGTGGTATGAATATCGTCACCTTTGGTACTCAATACAATTTCTAATTCTCATCTTAATCTCTCGGAGTTTAATACCGAATGCTCTTTCGCATCTGCTGATGACGAGAGGTTAACCATGACTCTTAAATCAATTTAAATCATATTCATTCTAAGGACCAAATAAATGAATCTCTTGAATAAAAATACCTGGCGTAATTTAGCGCTGGTAATCTTTGGCGCAACGACATTAGCCGCCTGTGGTGGCGCAGGTAATTGTGCTACGTGTAGCACTCCAACTCCAAACGCTAACCTAGCCCTAACCTTTACGGCCCCCGCTGCATATCCAGCAGGTATTGCGGCAGATGTACCAGTGATGGTAACTAATACTAGCAGCGTTGCCGCTAATAATGTGGTTTATTCAATTGATGCCACAACCAATACCACGGGCGGAAATATTACAATTAGCCCAGCAAGCCAAGCGGCGTGTGCGAATTTAGCTGCACAACAAAGCTGTCAATTGGTCGCACAAATTGCCGCAAGCCCAATTTCACATCCAGGTGCATTTAGCGTAGTGGCAAGCTCAAGCAGTTCACAATCAACTTTGAATAAAGTTACCAATTTCTTTAAACTGAACGCTACAACCACTAATCTAGCTGATGCCTCAGTTGGTTTGGTTGCAATGCCGACCAACACCCAAACAGGTGCAAATGGAATTACACTGTATTACCCAACAACAGCGGTGGCTGAAAGTGGTACTAATGGTACTAACATCATGGTCACTGCGGTCGTTACCTCAGCTAATGCAGGAGCATTTAATACGCTTAATTTAGTTGATGGCAATGGCAATTTACTCAACTTCACGGTTTTAACTGGGAATAGCGGAAATAACATGAGTAACTTAGCCATTGGTAGTATTGTAACTTTCTGGGTAAATATCCCCCAAGGTTCCAGCCAATTACAATTTCAAACCCAAACCGCAACGACAACAGGTGGAACTAGCACTCCAGTTGGTGAGCCAAGTACTTCCACTAATTCAAATACCGTGACACTGGCAGCCAATAGCGTTAGTGCGGGGATTTTAAACCTTTTACCGAATTACTTTAGTTTAACCACCAGCTATGAAAGCCAAATCATCACTTTGACTAACACAGGTAATGGTGATTTAGAAACAATGGTGATTACGCCAACAGCTCCATTAATCACACTTAGTAATAACTGTGGCGCAACCCTTGCTGCAGGTGCAACTTGTCAATACACAGTTGGATTTGATAAAACTCAGCCGATTGCTGGAACGAGCTTGGTAACAGTTAATTACACCAGCGCAGGAAGCGCTTCAAGTGCAACGGCTACGGTAAATTATACTGGTAGAATTGCAATTGCGGGATTAACTATCACCAGCGGTACAAACCCTAACTTTGATTTTACTAGTCGCACCGCTGAAAGTGCTCAGTCTATGACTAGCCAAATTACCTTGACTAATACAGGTAGTGATGCTGAAACCCTAAGTTCCTTCTCTCCACCAACTTATTTTAGTTTAAACATCACTGGAATAACCGGAACTGCATGTACTACGGGTCTAGTATTAGCCAAAGATGCAAGCTGTAATATCAATCTAGTTTACAACACCAATGGAATAGTAACGCCAAACGCTACTGCGCCAGTTACGGTTAATTATAGTTATACCGTTTTGGGTGCAAGCAAAACTTCCTCAAGTTCGGTCGGTTTAACTTATCAAACGGTACAATCATTGGCAAGCTTAACGGTTAGTCCAGCTACTCTCAGCTTTGCGACACCTGTTTTAAATAATGCTTATGACTCTTCAGTACAAACCATCATTATCTCGAATAATAGCGATACAGCTGCGACTAACCTTGATGAAATTTTATCAGGTAACGATAGCGCTTTATTCGGTATAACAAAGAATAATACCTGTACTGCAACGCTAGCCGCAGGTGATAGTTGTAGCATGGATATTCAATTTGGACCTTTTGAAAGCTCAACAGCAGCAGGAACCAAAACCGCAAGTTTAGATTTAAGCTATAACAATGCAGTAATCACCGTTAACAATAATACTCCAATTACGGCACAAGCGGTAAGTGCTCAATCGGCAATTATTACCACTGCAGTAACTGGAAATAGCGGCTTTACTGGTGCAGGCACATCTGGATCACCATATTCTGTTAATCAAAATGCAACCCCAGCACCAACGGTAACTATCACAATTAGTAATAGTGGTACAGTTCCAGCGACAGATTTTTATATTACATCAAGCTCGCTGGGTAATTGGACATTAGTGAATAATAACTGCGGTAGCAGTGGAACACCAGTTACCATAACCGCTAACACTGGGCAATGTACATTTGGTTTGCAGCTAGCAACAGCTACAGCAGGCGCGCAGAATTACGCACTAAGCAATATCGCAATGGATTGGGTTGATCAAGACAGCCCAACAGGACAAACAACTCAGTACATGTCGGGAACTATTTATGCCGAAGTTAATGCGGTAACGCCACCAGCAAACCTTTCAGAATCGATGAGTAGCTATACTTTTACAAATGGCACAGGCACGGCAGAGAGTAAATTTACCGCAACCGAAGGAAGCACCCCTGCACCGACGGTGACCTATACCATCTCCAATAGTAGCACTGGTTCAGCAAATGACTTTTACGTCGCTTGGACGCAACCAGAACCTAATGGATGGTCAATGATCTCAAATGGATGTGGTGAGGAAGCCTATAAAGTCACCCTCGCGGGTAACGGGAGTTGTAGTATTACCTTCGAACTAGACACTACTGCTACGGCTGAATACGACCTAGATTTGTCATCCCTTGCCATGCATTGGACAAATACTGGCAGTGCCACACAGGAAACACAACCTTTGAATGGCATTATTTATGCTGAAGTAGTCACTGCCCCAGCAACAAAAATGATATTTATTAGTGTAACTGGAACCACTGGTGGATTTGGTAGTTATGAAGCTGCAGATGCTATTTGTCTAAGTGATGCCACGAGCGGTAGTAAGACAGCTTCTCTGGGGGCAACCTGGAAAGCGCTCTTGCGTGGTCATGGTGCGACCACGGTAGGCACCACCTACGCCACAAGCATGGGAGATATTATTGCGAAGGCTACTACCATCGATTTAATTGCAGTTGGTGCGACAAATAATACCTTACAGCACGCCATTGACAGAAATAATAACGGTGAACTAGTAAGCCAACTAGCATGGACAGGGGGAAGTGGAAATACGGATATGAGTAATTGCAAGGGTTGGACAAAAGCTACTGATAAATTTTATGGTAGCTATGGCGCAAGTGATAGCACCACTAAATGGTGGAATAATGGTAATAAGACTGATGAGCTCCAACTATGTGATCAAACAATGAGCCTCTACTGTGTTCAACAATAACCACAAATAAACTTTATTTAACAAAAGCCCCACTCTTATAAGTGGGGCTTCAATACGACAATAAATAGATAAGGTGCTCTCGTTACACTAATTTATAAACACCGCACAAATTAATTAGTTATGCAAGCTGTACTTTCGCCTGCTTTACCAGTGCAATTAATCTTATGCGGCGTTCCTTGGTTATCCAAGCCAAAACAACTTGGCATGCCATTTTTACCCAAGGCACATAACATGGTTAATGACTCACCTTGATTATCCGAGATTGCACATTTTACATCTTTAGTTGAGGTTTTTAAGCATGACATAAAAAAGCTAGTGCCATCACTAGTGGTGCCGTTACACGCAATATCACCTGGCTTACTTTGCTTACAATCCATCTTTAGCTGCGCTTTAACCTTATCGGTATAACTACCGCTACACGCGGTCTGCCCTAATGCATCGGGTTGGCATTTAACATCCAACACCTCAGCGGCACTTTCATTGGCCTGACAGCTAGTTACACCTGACTCGCTAAAGTTGCATTTGGTAACGACATCGGCATGCACCAAGCAAATTCCAAGTAATAACCCCAGACTCATAATTATATTTTTCACCAAACACCTCTAATTTCAACTATTCTTTACTAAACCCACCGCAAATTAATCTAACTGCTTCAAAAAGGATCTTAATCTTTTTTCACCAACAAGGGTTTATTCCACGGAAACTTAGCTAATCCATTTTCAAGAATGCACGAGCCAGTTAGGCTCGCCACCAAGAGACTAATCCCCATCAAGATATCCAGCATATAAAACCATTGCGAAAAAGAATTACCCAAGATAATTCCCACCAAAATCAAAGTAGCTTGAATAAATTGCGCTTGCTGACGTGGCGAAATTGCCGCGGGTACATAAGTTACTTTTTGATTGGATGTCCGCAACTTTTCCATTGCTCAATACCTCCATCAAAACAAAATGATTGTTTACTGGCTAAAGATTCCAAAACATGTTGATTGGCCTTAGTTCTAACACCGCCCTTGCAATGAAAAACTAGAGTTTTATCTTTGTATTTATTACGATCAAAACTCATTAATTCATCTAACGGTATATTGGTGCTGCCCTCGATATACTCAGCCGCATTTTCGCCAGGACTCCGTACATCAATAATCAGAACATCGGCATCACTCACAACACCATTAGGAAACATGCTCTTAAGCTGTTCATCATCTAAATATTCAATTTTACTCATCAGTCCTCTATTCTACTTACAAAAAATTTGTTTAAGGGTAGCTAAAACTTCCAACACCGCGTCATTTGACAACGAATAATAAATGCTTTGTGCCTCTTTACGGGTTTTAACCAACTTTTCAGCACGTAACACACCTAAATGCTGAGAAAATGCCGATTGACTCAATAGTGAACGCCGCGCTAATTCACCAGCACTCATTTCACCAGTAGTCAAATGACACAAGATTAATAAACGATCTTTATGTGCCATTCGCTTAAGTAATGCAACCGCCAATTCTGCATTGGCCTGCAGCGCTTCTAATTCACTATTATCCATATTGGTCACACTTAAAAAGTTTACAATTCCGATATTTTAGTTTTTTCTAAATTAGCTTGTCAAATTTATTCTGTGACTATAGCATAAATCAATCGTTCAAAAAGAAAAACCTAACTCGCAAATGTGCTAAAATGAAGAATATTTTATTAATCTGTGTACCAACAATGACCCAACTAGCCCTCCAACAGCTGCCACCGCTGAGCCTCTATATTCACATGCCGTGGTGCATCCAAAAATGCCCTTACTGTGATTTCAATTCGCACAAACTCAAAGGCGAATTACCTGAAATTGAATACATTAACGCACTAATCGCCGATTTAGAGCTCGCATTGCCACTAATTTGGGGACGTTCTATTCAAACGATTTTTATTGGTGGCGGCACGCCGAGTTTATTTAGTGGAACAAGTATCGATTACCTGCTAACGCAAATTCGTGCACGGATCAAAGTCTCACCCTATGCAGAAATCACGCTGGAAGCTAATCCAGGCACTGTTGAGCGTCATTTCATCCGTGAATATGCCGAAGCTGGGGTTAATCGTATCTCACTGGGAATCCAGTCATTCAACGATGCGCATTTAAAACGTCTTGGGCGTATTCATACCGCACACGAAGCCAGTCAAGCGATTGAAACGGTGGCAACTCATTTTGAGAATTTTAATCTCGATATTATTTATGGTCTGCCTGAGCAAAGCATAAGCCAAGCGTTGGCAGATATCACTCAGGCATTGAGCTTTAACTCCACGCATCTTTCGGCTTATAACCTAACTATTGAGCCAAACACCGAGTTTGCCAAATTTATTCCAGCTAATTTACCCAATGACGATCTCTGTTATGCAATGCAAGACCAAATCATTAATCAATTAAGCGCTCATGGTTTTCAGCGCTATGAAACCTCAGCCTATGCCAGAAAAGCTCATCAAGCGCAGCATAATCTCAATTATTGGCAATTTGGCGATTATTTAGGCATTGGCGCCGGTGCTCATTCCAAACTAAGTTTTCACGATAAAATTATTCGTCAGAGTCGCCACAAGCACCCACAGGAATATATGAAACGCAGCTTAAATCAGCAACATATTCTAGAAAATAGCGTAGTCCAGAAAGCCGATTTAAGTTTAGAGTTTATGATGAACGCGCTGCGTCTAACCAATGGTTTTAGTAATCAATTATTCAGTGAAACCACCAGTTTGCCATTTAGTCAAATCTTGCCACAATTACTCAGTGCGCAACAACAAGGTTTTCTTGAATTAACCCCAACTAAGATTATCCCGACCGAACAAGGACGTGATTTTTTGAATAATTTATTAGAAATATTTATGTAGTTCAGAGCGCACACCATACTTATACACGACATAACCATATTAAAAACAAGACTATGTGCTAAAATTAAGCCCTTAAATTCAGTTAAAATTCTTGGAGGATCTATTTATGAGTTGTAATTTAGTTATAATCCCCACCGAACAAGGTGTTGGAAGCTCAGCAATTCGCTTAGGAATCAAACACGCTCTTGAACAACACGGTTATTCCGTAACTAATTTTCATCCGTTTAATGATTCAAAAATTACCCCACAAAAACTACAAAGTTATTTTTTAGAAGACCGCCGTCAAGATTTACTTGAGGACATTATGAAAGAATTTGAACCATTTCAGGTCAAAGCCGATTTTGTTTTAGTTGAAGGCATTTATACTAAACTCAGCCAAAGTAGTGAACTGGCTTGGTTCTCACATCATGTTGATTGGTTTAATGCCGCGTTGGTGCGGGCAATCATGGGAAATGTTATTTTTGTAACCCGTCCAACTAGTAATAATTTAGCTCAGCTCGAAGAACAAATAACGCTCGCAACTAATGATTTTAGCCCAGAATTTATTTTAGGTGCGCTGGTCACCAAACTAAATGCACCCATTAATGATGATGGCGAAATTAAATTTAGCTTAATTGATGAAGCCGATGAACACCAACTAAATATAACTCATGAGCAAATTGCGCAGCTCAAAATTTTTACTGACAATAAAATTAAGCTGCTCGGTACGACCATCTGGAATAAAGAAATGACCCAACCGCGAATTTCAGATCTAATGCAGGCTTTAAACATCCATCCATTAATTGAAGGCGGTGACACCACTCGTAGAATCAAGCAAATCTCACTCTGTTCACGCGGTATTAATAACTTAGTCAGCGATTTGCAAGCTGGTACATTACTGATCACCGCAATTGACCGCGCTGATATTATTATGGCGGCATCATTGGCCGAAGCTCGTGGCATCAAACTCGCTGGCTTACTACTAACGGCAGACTATAGCATTCCTCAAGAAACCATGTGGTTTTGCTATGCTGATGCTAGTAATAATCTTCCGATTTATGCCAATCAAGATCACCGCAAAACCTTAAACTTTATTTTAGCGATGAAAGATCTAGATTTAAAAAGCGTTCCGAGCGATGATCTCGAGCGTCTGGAATTAATTAAGCGTGAAATTTCTGAATGCATTGATATTGGCGCAATTGAAGCCAAATTAAATCATCAAGTAACAAAAAAAATGTCTCCTGCAGCATTCCGTTATATGTTGATCAAAAAAGCTCAAGCCGCTCATAAGCGTATCGTCTTGCCTGAGGGTGAAGAACCACGTACACTTAAAGCCGCTATTCATTGCCAAGAAAAAGGCATTGCCGATTGTGTGTTATTAGGTAACATTGATAAAATTCATCAACTTGCCAAAGCTAATGGTTTAACGATACCAAGTAATATGCAAATAATTGATCCTCAGGATGTGGCTGCTGCTTATGTCAATCAATTAGTTGAATTAAGAAAATCCAAAGGCATGACACCAGAACAAGCCTTGGATATTTTAACTAGTGACGTTAATTATCTTGGAACGATGATGATTTATAACGGTGAAGTTGCTGGATTGGTATCAGGTGCGGAAAACACCACCGCTGCGACCGTGCGCCCAGCATTACAAATCGTGAAAACCAAACCAGGTAGCTCATTGGTTTCATCCGTATTCTTCATGTGCTTAGAAGACCAAGTCTTGTTATACGGCGATTGTGCAATTAATCCCGATCCAAATGCCGAAGAATTAGCCGATATTGCGATTCAAAGTGCCGATACTGCAACGCAGTTTAATATTGAACCACGGGTTGCCATGATTAGTTACTCAACTGGCTCATCTGGTCAAGGTGCGGATGTCGAAAAAGTCAAAGCCGCAACCGCAATTGTACGAATCAAACGTCCAGATATTTTAATTGATGGGCCACTACAATATGATGCAGCAATGATTAAGGAAATTGGCGAGAAAAAAGCGCCGAATAGCCCTGTTGCAGGTCGCGCGACGGTATGTATTTTCCCAGATTTAAACACTGGTAATACAACCTATAAAGCAGTCCAACGTAGTGCGAATGTTTTAAGTATTGGACCATTATTACAAGGTTTAAATAAACCGGTAAATGATTTATCGCGTGGTGCAACCGTAGATGATATAATTTACACTATTGCAATTACCGCGGTACAAAGTTAAAATACTGGTCTCGAGTAAAATCACCATTTCAACAAACGGGTACTTAGTATCCGTTTTTTAATGGACAATCATAAAACCACAAGGAAAATCTAAATGCTGGTCTTAACCTTTTATCAATATGGCAAACAATTGGATTATTCCATTTTTAAGCTATACCATAAAAAATATAGCCTGCAAGTACGCGGAGAGATTAGTTGGAATAGCGGCGATAAATTAGAATGGAATATTTTTAATTCTTATAATAAAAAACTCCAGACAAATAACCTTGATTTAAATGCTAACTTACAACCTTTAGCAATCGAGAATGGTCTAATTAATTATGCTCAAATCATAGAGCATCCCAATTTAAGCACTTATACTTTTACGATAATTGTCCATAAAATTGCGTGCGGTGGTGCTGATTTTACTGAGATTAGTTTATTAAATCAACTGAGCCTAGAGCAATTAACTAAATTTAAACTCGTATCGCCAGCTCAGCAAGCACAAGATATCGCCTTGGCTGAAGCCTGTTTAAACTATTATTTAAATAGCAAACATTATGCTTGTTTTGATAGCGGATTTCATAAAAGTATTGACGTGAGCCAGCAACTTTTAGCGCCCAATTTAACTTGGTTAAACCAAGGTGTCCGTAATTATGGTACTTTTGGTCTAGCACTCCATAATTTAGTTAGTAAGCTCAGCGACATTACCGATAAAAAAAGTGCCAAAGGTAAATGGATTATAATTTATTTAAGCAATACCATGAGCCTAGTTTGCGCACTCAAAAATGGCAAAAGCAAATATTGTTCGGCAAGTGATTTATTTAGTTTAGTACCAACGCCGCAAAACTGTGGACAACTTGATCCGCAATTAATCCACAATTTAGCCACGAGCCAACAAATAAGTCCCAACGAAATTCTCGACCAAGCCCTCGAGAGCAACTTGGCTAATTTAGCCAACAGCGCTACTTCTTCACTAGAAGAACTACTTAATAGCTCACAGGCACAAGCCAAATTGGCAAGCGATTATTATGTTCAGGTACTTTGCCAAATAATTGCAGGAGCCGGAAATTTACTGCAAGGCATTGATGGCATAATTTTCAGTGGCGAACTTGGCACCAACAGCCCACAATTACGCCAAATCATTATTGATCAACTCGCGTGGTTGGGCATTAGCCTAAGCAATAAAGCCAACTTGGAAAATCAAACTAAACTCCATAAAAAAAGTAGTTTAGCCCAAGTTTTTAGCCTAAAAGACGCCTCCCATGAAGCCATGCTTAACCAACTTTTAGAACGAATTTAAAATCATGACCAACATATTAGCCATTGACACCGCCAACGAATATTTATCGTTAGGTATTGCCGTTGCTGGAAAAATCAAGCATTATCAAGCCAAAATTGGCAATCGCCAAGCCGAAGAACTAATTCCACAAATTGCCGAATTACTCCGCCAAAGCGAGCTCAATTTAGCCCAAATCAATTTGATTGCCTATAATCAAGGACCAGGCTCATTTACCGGTTTACGAATTGGACTTAGCGTTGCGCTTGGCTTAGCCTATTCAATTAATTGCGAATTACTGCCCGTGCCAACGTTTGCACTTTACTCATCGGAGATAACTAACACGCATGATAATCTGTTGGTAATCTTGGATGCACGCTTAAAACAAGTTTACGTTGCAGTGATTTGTCAAGGCGATAGCAGCTATTTATTGGAACCCAGCGTAATTAACCCCGCAGATTTAGCCACGTGGCTCGCGAGTGATCCGAACATTAACCCTGAAAACACTTGCGTTAGTGGTAATGGTTGGCTCATTTATCAAGATCAAATTGCCGACTCACTGAAAGAAAGTTATTCCTATAGCGCTCAAGATTATCCACTCGCCACTAATATGTTGCGCCTCGCGATTGAGCAACATTTTCAACCCTGCAGCGTCTTTGAGGCCGAGTTACTCTATATTCGCAATAAAGTGGCAATGAATCTGCAAGAACAATTACAAAGTAAGCAAGCATGATTTTACGCCCAGTTGCTTATAATGAATTACCCGAACTAGCTAGTTTAGATGCCCGCGCCAATCGAAGCCCATGGTCACTCTTTAGTTACCAACAATCGGCTAGTCAGCCACAACACCAAATCATCGGTGCATATGACGAAGGTGGTGAATTATTGGGTGCGTGTGTCTTTAGTCAGGTTTTGGATGAAGGTGAAATTTTACAACTGTGCATCCGCTATGAAAAACAGCGTAATGGTTATGCCTATCAATTACTTGAACAAATTTGTAACAATTTACGCGAACAACAAGTTAATCAAATATTTTTGGAAGTTATGGTTGGCAACTTAGCGGCAATTAATCTCTACCATAAAATTGGATTTAATGTAATTAGCACCCGCAAAAACTATTACAAAGTTGATGGTAAATATATCGATGCGCTGGTAATGGCAAAACAATTATAATTAAACCAGCTGCCGATTACTGCGTTACGCAATTTTATCCGAGGAGCCAACCATGGCAAAAACTATTCATGATCTCTTAATTGGCAATTTATGGCAGCCACGCCCTGAGCAAATTCAGCAATTACAAGATAAATTTGACCTCTCAAGACCAGCGCTTAGCTCATTAAAAACTATTGCCGCACTAAGAACTCCAGCAACAATGTTCAACACCAATTTGAGCGCGTCATCAGCTACCGCTTTAACCGGTAGCATTAACGTCGTAGCTAAATTGGAAAAGTCTCAAGAATCCGTTCAGGTAAAACCTAGCGCTCCAGCTCTTGAGCCACGCAAGGCTAAATTATTTACACCACCTGCACCAACAACGGCAACTCCAACGCCGATACCAACTAAAACTAAGCCATTAATTGATAATTGGCACACTTTAGTTAATACCGCCTCAAATTGCGAAGAATGTAATTTATGGCAACATCGCACGCATGTGGTAATCGAGCGCGGTAATCGCCAAGCAAAATGGATGTTTATTGGTAAATGGTCAAGTGAGCAAGATGATCTTCAAGCTCAACCAATCCTTGGTAGCGCGGGTCAACTTTTAGATAAGATGATTGCAGCCATGCAACTGAATCCTGAAAATGAAGTTTATATTACTAATCTGGTGAAATGTCGCCCACTTGACACACGTAATCCAACTGCTGAGGAGATCAGCTGTTGTAGCACTTATTTAATGAGTCAAATTAACTTAATTAAACCACAAATAATCATAACCCTTGGTAGCGAAGCGGCACAAACTCTCTTGAACCTAACTACCGCCATTAATAAACTGCGCCAGCAAATTCATTATTACCACGCGATTCCGCTAATCGTAACCTATCACCCAGATGATTTATTGCGTAGCGCGCATTTAAAAAAAGGTGCTTGGGAAGATTTACAATTTGCCCTACGCACCTTTCAAGAATTAAATTAACCAGCCTGCGGATTAACTACTGGAAGAGGAATAAATAACACCAACCATTCACTACCGCGCCGACGAAGTATTTTCAAGGCTAAGCTTTTACCCACAGGTACTCGATTAACTAACGCCATAAATTGCTCGAGTGAACTAATTGGCGTATTGGCAACCCCAATAATAATATCCCCATTCACAACTCCAGAAAATTGCGCATCGCTACTCGCTTGTTGCACCACTAAGCCAGCGCTAATTTTTGCACCAAGCTGTGCTAATTGCGTGGCAGTTAGCGGTTTAATTACAAGACCCAACTTATCAAGTGTAACTGTGCTGGATTTAGCCTTTGCTGCTGGCAAGCTGGAAGCTTCAGCGGATAATTGCTGATTAGCCGCCATCGTTGTTGCCGTTAAGTTAAGCTTTTGATTATTGCGCCAGATTGTTAAATTCACCGGCTTATTCGCACCAAGGTTACTCACGATTTGCTGCAAAATAGCAGTTTCGACAACTTCTTTACCGTTTATTTTAAGAATTACATCACCAACCTGTATCCCAGCTTTTTCAGCCGCGGAACCTTGATCAACGCCATTTACTAAAGCACCAGTTGGGCTAGATAAACCAAATGATGCGGCTAATTCCTCAGTGAGTGGCTGAATTGCAATCCCTAAGCGTCCATGCACCGCTTTACCTGTTGTTTTTAATTGCTCGGCAATGCGCATCGCATAATCAATCGGAATCGCAAAAGAAATTCCCATATAGCCACCGCTTTTACTATAAATTTGCGAATTTATCCCAACGACTTCACCCTGCAAATTAATTAACGGCCCACCTGAATTACCTGGGTTAACTGGAACATCGGTTTGAATAAAAGGTACGCTACTATCATCAGGTAAATTGCGCGATAGCGCCGACACTATCCCTTGGGTAATGGTATTTTCTAAGCCAAATGGTGAACCAATTGCAACCACCCAATTGCCTGCTTTTAGGCGATTTGGATCACCGATTTTAACCACGGGTAAATTAGTCGCGGCAATTTTAAGCATCGCTACATCGGTACTCAGATCAACACCGATAACTTTGGCTTTAAATTCACGTTTATCACTCAACTTAACCGTCACAGAACTAGCATTCTCAACCACATGCGCATTAGTTAAAATATACCCATCACTCGATAAAATAAATCCCGAACCAAGTCCACGCTGTTTATTGGCAGGAGCTGGCGGTTGTGGCATGCGTTTAAAAAAATACTCCAACATCGGGTCACCATTACCAAATAATGGATTAGCGGCTTGATTAGCACCTTGAATAACGCTAATATTTACCACCGATTTGCCGACGCTATCATAAATTGCGGAAAAATCTGGATGAGTTTGACTAACCGTTTCAGGCAATAAATCGCTGGTTGAAACGGCAAAAATAGGAGAAGAGACAGTTAAAGAAGAAATTAACACTAAAAGAATTTTAATGCGCATAATCTACCTCGCTAAAATAAATTATATCCAAAACATATCTAGGCTCATTCAAAATGCTAACTACCTCACGAGATAATTAACCGAGCTAAATATTATCGGGATTAATTTTAACAATTCTAGCGAATTTCGCGCAAGAAAATTTTTGCAGGGTAGCTAAATTTTTACCACGTAATTTTTGATCAAACCAATGAAATATCCCGCACAAAGTAACATCGTAATGCAAAAACTGGCTGGCAAATCAAATTGATATGAAATATACAACGCAACTACTACCGCAGCAACTGCACTCATCACACTCAAGGCGACAATCCCATAGATTGACTCACCCCATTGCATACCAATTGCACCGGGGATAATTAACAGCACAAAAACCAACAGCACCCCAACCACTTGGCACGCCATTGAAACCGTAACCGCTAAAATCAAAAAGAAAATTACCGATAATAAACGTAACGGCACATTTCGCGAGGCGGCAACCACAGGATCAATTGAGGCAAAAATTAGCGGACGACTAATAATAATCAATAACACCAAAACACTTAAGCCTAAAATTAACAAGCTCCATAATTGGGCACTCGACACGGCAAAGATGTTACCAAACAAAATACTCATTACACTGCCAGCGTAATTATTTTGAAATAAGAACAAAAAATATGCACCTAAGCCAAGCACAAAAGTTAACACTACCCCCACCGCTAAATCATTTTTCTTAACTTTATCACCAAGTAGCCCCATTACAACTGCTGCTAAGCTATTTAACAGTAATTGCCCCAGCAGCGACGGAAATCCCAGTAGTGCCGCTCCTGCTGCTCCAGTTAGACTCATATGCCCCAAGGCGTGGGCGGCAAAGCCTGTCCGCCGTAAGATAACAAAGACACTCACCACCCCACAGACTACCGCGACCATTAATCCCGCCAATAGCGCGTTTTGCATAAAACTATACGCCCACATAACTATCCTCTTTCACACATTCAATCGTTTCACAAAAATGCACGCCCGTGGAGCTAAAATGAATAAACGCATCCAAGTGACAAGCAATTTCATGCATATCATGCGAAATAATCAATAAACCTAATTTTTGATGCTGATGAATCTTCTGTAGTGCCGCAATAAAATGTTGCTTGGCATGTGGATCTAAATCCGCGAGTGGCTCATCCAGTAATAATAAGCGTGGTTGATTAACTAAGGCTTGCGCCAAATAAATGCGTTTTTTTTGCCCACCAGATAACGTATTAAATGGCTGATGGGCATAATCTCCTGCACCAACCAACTCAATCAATTCAGCAACGCGACGACGTAATTTATGACTATACCATGGCAAGCCAAAACGCCAACCAACCGCACTACTTAGGATCAAACTAATCCCACTCATCCGATCGGCTAAATTAATCTCCCGCTCCTGTGGAATATAGGAAATCAATTGATTAATTTTACCCGGTGCTTGCCCCAGAATTTTAATTGAACCAGAAATGACCGCTAAATTACCTAACATCGTTTTCAAGAAAGTTGATTTACCCGCACCATTTTTGCCAATAATGCCAATCCATTGATTATCATTAATCGCTAAATTAAACGCTGGCGTAATCGCTTTATCATAACCCAAGATTAAATTATTACAATTAATCATACTATTTCGATTTTGCTAAGGCGCTATTAGTTGCACGGATTCCACTCAACAACCATGTATTAATGGTCATTTTTGGCGGCATCGTTTCAGTAACTCCCACAATTGGAATTGAATTCTGCACGGCTAAATTTTGCATATTTTTAGTAATTGAATCCGAAACTTGGCTATTATAGAATAAAACTTTAACTTTTTTAGCCGTTAATAATTCTTGGTAGCTCGCAATCATTTTTGGAGTTGGCTCGCTATCGTTCATAATTTTCCATTGAAAATCTAAGCCTTGCATTTTCAAACCCATTGCATCTGCCATATAGCCATAAACTGGCTCGGTGGCAGTCACTTGCGTACCAGCATATTTTGATTTAGTTTGTTGAATCGCTTGCGTAACTTGAGCATGCTCACTCAAAAACTGCTTTAAATTAGCTTGAATCTGAACTTTGTTTTGCGGTTCTAATTGACTCATTTTCGCCGCTAAAACTTGTGCCAGCTTAGGAAAGGTTTCGGGTTTATACCATAAATGCGGATTCTGCCCAGATTTAACCCCAACTAAATCCGCAACATTAATAATAATCACTTTGGATTTATCGGTAGTTGCCAACATTTGTCCAATCCAACTATCATAATCCGCACCATTATAAATAATAATTTGCGCTTGCGCTAAGGCTTTGCTGGTGGATGGCGAGGTTGTAAATAAATGTGGATCAGCATCTGGATTACTAATGATACTTTGTACCTTAACCTCTTTACCACCGATTTCTTGGGCTAATTCACCATAGAAATTTTCTGCTGCCACAATGTTAATTGGCGCAGCTAAAGCCAAGCGCGAAATTCCGAGTAAAATAACACCAACAACCCAAATTCTTTTTTGCATAATTTATCCCTTAAATTTATTTAAAATATCTATTTAATGTTACATTGTAACACCACGGCTTAAAGTTTGTCAAGTTGCTTTAAAAAGCTTATAATATTGGTATAATTTAAAAATCTCAAAGTTGAAAAATGAATACAACCTTTAAACAAGTCCTTGCCTATTGTCAAGCACAAAAAATTAATTTAAGTGCACAGCAAGAACTGATTTTAATGATAATTAGCCAAGCAACTCGCGCAGTTAGCAGCCATGAAATTTTAACTAATCTAATTCAGCATAATCCCAAAGCCAATCGCATGACCATCCATCGTGCGTTGGATTTACTAATTAAAGCTAATTTAATTCATAAAATCCAAGTAAATCAAACTTACTCACTCTGTCAACATCTCAGTGATCATAGTTGCCAATTATTTATTTGCTTAAAATGTGCGAAACAAATTGAAGTTCACTCACACCAAATTTGCCAAGCTTTAAACCAAGCCAGCAATGAACATAGTTTCACATTAGCCAATCCATTGGAAATTACGGGTTATTGCGCACAATGTCGCAGCCTATAAATCACTAACTATTTATGAAAGAAAGCTATGCCAAAAATCAGCGTAAATACTCAATTTGATGCAGGTAGCATCATCGTAAAAAAACTCGACCGTGCGAATGATTTACACTTTGAAATTCGCAAAGATACTAACTCTGAATTTGCCCAGTGGTTTTATTTTCAACTCAATGGCGTTAAACATCAAGAACTCAACATTCATCTGGATGACTTAGGCACCACCGCTTATCCAGAAGGCTGGATTGACTACAATGTTTGTGCCAGTTACGATAATCTCAACTGGTTTCGTGTTGAAAGCTCATTTACCGAAAATAGCTTAAGTTGGTCAATTACTCCTGAAGCCAATTCAATCTATTTTGCCTATTTTGAACCCTACCCCTACCAACGTCATCAAGAACTGATTGCACTCGCTAATACGACTGCCAATACACAACACCAAGTTCTAGGACAGAGTCGCGAAGGACGCAATATTGATTTGTTGATTATTGGCGATATAGCGGCAAAGCACAAAATATGGATTACAGCCCGCCAACATCCAGGTGAAAGCATGGCTGAGTGGTTTATGGAAGGTTTAATTCATCGCTTAATTGATGTTCAAGATGCAATCAGTAATACACTTCTTCAAGATTATGTATTCTATTTGGTACCGAATATGAATCCAGATGGTGCAATTCATGGTAATTTACGTACCAATAGTAGCGGTACTAATCTTAATCGTGAATGGTTAACCCCAAGTCTTGAAAATTCTCCAGAAGTGTATTATGTGCGCGAACAAATGCTACTAACTGGTATGACGATGTTTTTCGATATTCATGGCGATGAGGCATTACCGTATGTCTTCACGTCAGGATGTGCCGATAATAAGAGTTTTAGCGCCAAGCAAGAGCAATTGGAAACTAAATTTGAACAACTTTTTCAGCTAATTAATCCCGATTATCAAACTGAGCATGGCTATCCCAAAAATCATTTCTCAGTTGAAAGCGCAACAGTTGCCACCAAATGGGTCGGTAACCAGTTTGATTGCCTAGCTTTTACTCTAGAAATGCCTTTTAAAGATAATGCTAACCTTCCCAATTTAAACACTGGTTGGAATAGCTACCGCTCTTATTTACTCGGACAAAGTTTACTCACGGTGATTAATGCACTGAAACAGGCCAAGTAAGTTATAGCGAGATCAATAAAACCAGCGAAGAGATTAAATTTAAAATACCCCATCACGGCTATGTGAATGGGGTATTTTAAATTAGTAGAGTTTATTATTTAGTCTTTTATCTTCTATCATTTGTATGATATATCAACATACTTACAAGATGCGGCTAAACGATACAAATCCCCGCTATATTAGCGGGGCTTTATATTGTTCAAAATGTTCGTATCAAGTTTTAGTTTAATCTAATCTTATAGAACTCCAAATTGGTCATTGAGCAAAAGCTCTTTGACCTTTGGAGGGAGATATGATGGATTGAGTTGGTTTGTATGTATTTGTCTTTGAAATACAAAAGCCCAGACTAATCTGGGCATTTGATGTAAGGCGCTTGGCAATGTCCTACTTTCGCATGGGCG
>JACCEA010314161.1_pt1 | contig 24730 bp, 20 predicted proteins | sample 7449851 | NCBI WGS metagenome assembly JACCEA01 (sample SAMN15323453, study PRJNA562643) | freshwater metagenome | isolation source: river surface water | place: USA:Blue River Watershed | collected 2017-08-18 | reverse complement strand
CTTAAATTTGGTAAAATATAGTGTTCTATTTTATCTTTACTCAAGATTTCCATTTAGTTTGATTTTATGATTCGCACCACAAAATTCATCCTATTTTGGAAATCTTTTTATAATCCTAAACAAGTTCAAATTAAGTTTTAATTTACCAATCGTTTGGTAAATTAAAAATAGTTATTACATTTGAGTTCAAATAAAATAAACCATAGACCGTTGTCTGTGGGCTATTGACCGAAAATGCCAATTCAGAAAATAACTAAAGAGGAAATATTGCTAAAATCATCGGATGTTTTTCGGGTGAAGGGATATCACAATACGTCGATGCAAGATATTGCTGAAGCCAGTGGTTTGCTGAAGGGAAGCCTTTACTATCATTTTCCGAGTAAGGAGATGTTAATGAAAGAGTTGCTCGTTTCGATTCACACGTATTTGATTAATAAGGTTTTTCCGATTGCAGAAGACGAAACACTGACGCCCGAAGAACGCATGGAGAAGCTCCTAAAAAAAATGGGGAAACTCCTTTTGGAAAAAGAAGGAGGCTGTTTGATAGGAAACACTACCCTTGAAACAGTCGGAGTCGTGCCCGAATTTCAATCAGTTTTAAGAGCCATCATGGACGATTGGACAAAGGCTTTGCAAATAATTTTCATGACCAGAAAAAGTTCCGAGCAATCTTTCCGACTGGCCCAACAAACCATTATGGAGTTTGAAGGGGCAGTAATGTTCTCGAAACTATATGCCAACCGACAGTTTCTCTACGATGCGTTCGCCCGCACGATGATGAAGTTGAATTGAGCTGTGGGTCGAAGCTCCTGCTTCGATTAAATAATGTTTTTAATAAAACAAACGTTTGGTAAAATAAAAAATGCAAAAACTTAAAATAACATGTGAAGATGGGGTAGAGCTGGCAGCTGTTTTGTTTGAACCCGAAAAACCAAAAGCCGCCGTACAACTGTGCGTAGGAACAGGAGCTAAAAAGGAATTTTACTTTCCTTTCGTCAAGTTTTTAGTTGAGCATGATTATGCTGTCTGTACGTTTGATTATCGTGGTACGTGTGAGTCAGCACCTGCTTCGATGAAAGATTGCGAGTACAATTACATTGAATATGGTACGCATGATATGCCCGCTGTATTGGAGTTTTTAGATAGAAAATATCCATACCTACCCAAGTTGTTGGTAGGGCATAGTGTGGGCGGAATGAATTTCGGACTGATGCCTAATTTTCAGAAACTTAGTGGGGTAGTGGCGGTTGGCTCGGGTTCGGGGTATTGGCGAAATATGCCTTTGGGGTATTGCTTGCAAACATTATTTTTCTTTCACATTTTTCGCCCGATTAGTGTGTTTCTGACTGGTTATGTGGCGGCCAAGCGTTTTGGAATCATGGAAAATTTACCCAGAAAAGTAGTAAAAGACTGGGCGGATTGGTGTAGTGTGGCAAATTATTTTTGGGACGAGCGTTTCTTTGGTAAAACCGTGGGGCATTATCACGAGTTGAGTTTTCCGATTGCCCATTTTTGGGCAGCCGACGACCCCATTGCTAATGAAAAGAATGTACCACTTTTACTCCAAAATTTCAAAACAACTAAAACGTTCACTTCTGAAAAACTTGTTCCTGCCGAATTGGGAGCAAAAAAGATTGAGCATTTTGGCTTTTTCAAGAAACAATTCAGAGATACGATTTGGACAAAAATCCTGAATAAGTTAGAGGAAATGAAGTAGCACAATTTTATAGAGTTGTGTCAAGAAAAATTTTATAGTGCGTTAACAGGTAATTGGGTCAGAGGGTGTACGTTTATGTGTGCCCTCATGATTACTCTGTGGAATGAAGCTCCGACTTCGTTCATAGTTTCTGAAATTATTACTTTCTCATAAATGATAAGTTAAAAACTTGTCCTACAAAGATGACAAAACAAGAACTAAAATCAGCATTGGAAGAATGTTACAAGACAATCATCTCTGATGTAGAAAATATCGGAGATACGCAGTTTTTTGCTCCAATTGGCGAAAAATGGTCGGTGGCCGAAAATATAATACACCTTACGCAATCTGTGAAGGGTTTAAATCAGGGCATGAGTTTACCCAAAACTTTTTTGGAACAGCAATTTGGTAAAATCGACCGACCGACGCTTTCTTATGAGGGAGTGGTAGAGCGTTATTTGGGCGTTTTGAGTACAGGCGTAACGGCACGTGGCGGATTTTTGCCACAAATTCCCGAAAATCCATCAAAAGAACTGCTGGTAAGTAGTTTTGCGAAGCATCACCAAACTTTAGCTGATTTCCTGAATGATTGGTCAGAAACGGAACTGGACGAATACTGTATCAAACATCCAGTGCTTAAAAACCTTACTATCAGAGAGTTTTATTATTTTATGCACTACCATATTTTGCATCATCGAAAAGCCATTTTAAAGCATAATTAATACGCAAAAATGGCTCAGTTCAGATTAAACCTGTAAAGTCTCTCGCAGACCTTACAGGATTTTTGTTGGGATTTTATTTATATTGCACTCAATTTAATGGATACTTCCACGTTTCACTTCCAACAAATTTGCATTTATGAAATTGCTAAAACCCATTCTATTCTTTGTTTATCTCTTTCCTTTCATTACGGCCTGTGGACAGGGGGCTAATAAAACTTTTACGCGTGAAGATTCGCTTCGTGGAAGAATTACGCCCGAGCGTGAATGGTGGGATTTGAAATATTACGAACTTCGAGTAAAAGTAAATCCAATCGAAAAAGCGATTGCAGGCAACACAACTGTATTTTATGAGGTTTTGAAGCCTTATCAAACTATTCAAATTGACCTTCAGCCACCTTTGCAGATTGAGAAAGTTACGCAAGATGGACAAGAACTTTCGTTCAAAAAAGATGGAGCCAATGCCTACATGATTGCGTTGAAAAAAAGCCAAGTAAAAGGTAAAAATGAATCAATCGTAATCACATATTCGGGAAAACCGATTGTAGCGAAGCGTCCACCTTGGGATGGTGGTTTTCAGTGGGTAAAAGATAGGGCGGGTAATGATTTTGTAGCTACTTCGTGCCAGGGATTAGGTTCGAGTGCATGGTGGCCGTGTAAAGACCACATGTATGATGAATGTGACAGTATGCTCGTGAGCATTACCGCACCCAAAGGTCTAATGGATATATCGAATGGGCGATTGAGAAAAACCACAGAGAATGCCGACGGAACGAAGACGTTCGATTGGTTTGTGAAAAACCCTATCAATAATTATGGGGTGAATGTCAATATTGGCAATTATGTACATTTTGGCGAAATCTACGATGGCGAGAAAGGCAAACTGACGATGGATTATTATGTATTGCCCGAAAATTTGGAGAAAGCTAAAGAACAATTTAAGCAAGCTGGAATGATGATGAAGGCTTTTGAGCATTGGTTCGGGCCATATCCGTTTTATGAAGATGGCTATAAATTGGTAGAAGTGCCGTATTTGGGAATGGAACACCAAAGCTCAGTAACGTACGGAAATAAATACCAAAATGGCTATTTGGGTCGAGATTTATCGGGTACTGGCTGGGGTTTGAAATGGGATTTTATCATCGTTCACGAGTCGGGACATGAGTGGTTTGCCAATAATATTACATACAAAGATGTGGCTGATATGTGGATTCACGAGAGTTTTACAAACTACTCAGAAAGTTTATATACAGAGTATTATTTTGGTAAAAAAGCAGCCTCTGAGTACGTAATAGGCACTCGCAAAGGTATCAGAAATGATGTGCCAATTATTGGTTATTACGATGTAAATAAAAGTGGCTCGGGCGATATGTATCCGAAGGGCGGAAATATGCTTCATACGATTCGCCAGATTTTGAATAATGACGACAAGTGGCGACAAATTCTGAGAGGTTTAAACAAAACTTTTTATCACCAAACCGTTACGACTCAGCAAATTGAAGATTATCTATCGAAAAACGTAGGCCGAGATTTAGATAAAGTTTTTGACCAATATTTGCGTGATATCAGGATTCCAGTTTTGGAATATGCTTTAGAAAATAATAAAATTAGCTACCGTTGGAGCAATTGCATAGATGGTTTTGATATGCCAGTAAAAGTGTCCATCGATGCTGGAAAAGAAGAGTTTATTTATCCAACAACTGCTTGGAAAAGCATAAAAGGGAAATCAGAACTGAAAGCAGACGAGAATTTTTATATTACCACAAAGGCTGTTAGTAAGTAATCATTTAAAAGGGGCGAGTTTTAAAACTTGCCCCTTTTACTTATCTCAAAACCGCCACTTTTCCCACAAAACTCTCAGAACCATCTTCGGCTACGCAGAAAACCATATAAATGGCCGTAGTTGCCCTATTTCCTTCCGAGTTTAGCAAATCCCAAGAGGCAGTACCACCATTCGATTTAGTTTCGTAAATCAATCTTCCTGCGGTATCGGTTATTTTTATTGAAGTGTTTTCACGAAGCCCAGAAATCGTCAGAACTCCTTGAAAATCAGGCCGAACTGGATTCGGAAATATTTTTACTGAACTGAAATCTTCATTTGGTTCGGACGAATTGGTGCGGTAGGATAGAAGTCCTTTTTCTGTCAAAACAAAAAGTTCTCCCGAAGTAGAATCAATGGCTAAATCAATGACGTTTTTTGACGATAACGGACTATTTTCTTCTGTAAAATTTAAAATTTGTTCATCAGCCGAAGCCGAAAAAAGATTTAATCCATTCTTAGTCGCAATCCATTTTCGGTTTCCACCATCAACCACAACTTTATTGATAACTTCTTGCAAAAGTAAACGTCGAGTCTGGAAAAACGGTGTGTAAGCCTCTGAAGCGGTCGTAAAAATATTTCGTGACGTAACTATTACGGCTACACCATTATCTGTACCTACCCAAAGTAAATTATCTTTGTCTAATGTAATCGTATTCACGTTTGATGTTGGTAAACCTCCTGTACCTTTTCCTGCAAAGTAAAAACGAGTTCGATTCGTGGTTGGGTCCGTAACTCGTAGCGTTTGCCCCGAAATTTGCCAACGATAATCATATTGGTCAATTATATCGTTACTATTGCTTGGTAATTGATTGATGTTCAGTATTTTCCATGAATTCTCCTCGAAACTGTTTCCTGCAATGCTTGCGGCATAAATCTTCTTATTTTGGTAGAAAATAGAAAAAATATCACCTTTTACGCCATTGGGACTATAAGATTTGAAACTTCCTGAAAAATTGCTCAATAGTCCGTTTTCGCCATCAGCAATCCAAGTTTTTCCTTCGGCATCCGTTTCGAGTTCATTCGGAAATACGATAAGATTATCTTTTGGAAATATCTGATTTTTGAAGAGCTGAGAATCATTAATCGGTTTCCAGTTTCCGAAAAATTGTAGATTGGTAGTGGGTGAAAACTTTGCCCCTAAGATTCCGCCAGAAGTACTCGCAAAAATACTGTCACGGGCAAAAGTTATTTGTTTAATGACCACTTTTGTGCCGTTTTTGCCGATATTTTGGTAAGTTTCTTTGATTTCGTTTTTCTTAACATCTAAAACCACTAAGCCAAAATCGGTCGCTAAATAAGCAAAATCACCTCGAAATTCAATCTGATTAATGGTTTTACTATCTTGAATGGCATCGGTTTTTTTGATAAAATCAAGGTTCTGAATTTTATCTGGTAAGCCATCGGAGCTGATGCTCATTAGGTCTAAATTGCCTGTTTCGTAGGCAATAATGAGCGTTTTGAGGTCAGAGCTATATCTGATTTGTGATATATTGGTTTCACTTAAACCATTGAGTTTTGAAAGGGTAGTGGGCTGATTAGCAGCTTTATCAAAGTAGAAAAAGCCATTTTTTGAAAAACAGTAAACCTTATTTTTTTCTACAATTTCTACACCTTTCGTATTAAAATAATCGGAGTGTGTTCGCCAAGTATTGGTTGGGATTTGTGCGAAGATTTGTGAGGTAAAGACAATAAAAAATAGGCATTGTTTGAGTTGAAACAATGCCTTATTTATTTTTGGAAATGCTATATTTTTAAACCTTCTCTTCATTCAAAACCGTTTCAATAATATATCTTGGGCGTGCTTTTACTTCTTCATAAATTTTACCCACGTATTCACCAATCAAACCGATGGCAATCATATTTGAACCACTGAAGAATGTCATCGGCAGCACGATAGATGTCCAACCCTGTACGGTAAATCCGAATAGTTTGCAGATAAGCACCCAAACCGTGATACCCATAGCAAACACAAAGTTGAAGATACCAAACCAAAGCACGAGTTTCATCGGAACTGTCGAAAATGAAGTAATGCCGTTCCAAGCAAAAATTAGCATTTTCCGAAGCGGATATTTTGATTCTCCTGCTTCACGTTCGAGGCGTTTGTAGTAAACTTTATCGCTCTGAAAGCCAATCATCGGAATAATTCCACGAATGAAAAGATTGGTTTCTCCAAAGTTTGAAAATTCACTAAGTACTTGATTATCAATTAATCTGAAGTCGGCATGGTTATAAACTGTCGGTACGCCCATGCGTTGCATAAGTTTATAAAACGATTCCGCCGTGAAACGCTTAAAAAATGAATCGGTGCTACGGTCGTTGCGTACTCCATAAACAATCTTAGAGCCTTCTTTGTATTTTTCCAGCATTCCATCAATTGCCCGCAAGTCGTCTTGGAGGTCGGCATCAATCGAAACGTAGCAGTCGAATTGGTTTTTATGGTGCAATAAACCCGCCACTAACGCTGCCTGATGCCCGAAATTCCGTGAAAGTTTCAGTCCAATCACGTTTTCATCTCTTTTGCAGATACTATCGATGATTATCCAAGTTGAGTCACGGCTACCGTCGTTCACAAAACAGATTTTGCTATCAGCCGTAATGGCGTTTCGCTCCTTCAATTCTGAAAAATACATCGACAAGGTGCTATATGTTTTCTCAAGAATTTCTTGCTCATTGTAGCACGGAACAACCAAAAGGAGTTTACACATCTATTTTTGATAGGATTTTGAAAGATTTATGCGGCTGACAGGATTCACAATCTTTCACTTAAAAGATTATTCCCAAAAACCTTCACAAAGTTACGTAAACATCACGTTTACATCAAGAAAAAACCCGTTCCATTCGTGCGGGTAGCCATCGGGTGTAAGAAACAAACAACCGCTATGACCAAAAGTAATACCTTTAGCTCTTTTTCGGTCAGGTATTTCTTAGCAATAGTCAAGGCTAAAAATATAGTGATTAGGCCATAAGAACCACTTCGAGTAGAGTCGAAGGTTGTAAGAGAGCCTACCAACATGGCTAATAAAGCTCCCAAAATGGCCAAAAGTCTGAGCCAATCTTTAGCTATAGAAAGAAACAAAAAAGCCAATAAAATGAGCAACCACCAGCCCTCAAAAACCCACAAAAACTTGAAACCCCAAACGGGCCAACTTCCGCCAAACATTTCGGCAAATTCGCCTGGTTTGGTCGTATCGTGCATACCGAGTTTATCAATCAAATAAAATTTACGAACCGCCCCGTACGCTATCCATGCTGCTATAACTGCCAGCATTTGTGTGTTTAGCTGAATCTTAAACGACTTATTCTCTTTCCATTGTGGCACAAACCACCACCACAAAAATACCATGCCTGAGCCTACGCCCGCACGCTCATCGCCCCAAAATGCCAACGATAAAAATATAAATATCAACAACGGATTTCGGTAATAAATGGCCAAAAACAGAGCAAAATAGCAGAAAAAGTCGCCGTAAGTAGCAATGTCAATAAAGAATGCCGACCCCATATAGGTAGAAACAATGCCCAAAACTACATAGAAAATAGAGGTTTTATCGGTAATGGTGCGTTCCAGAAAGTTGATGAGCATATACAGAAACACAACGCCCAAAATCAACTGTAAACCGTATAAAACGATACTCACGTGGTCAATGTGCAGAAACTTTACAAAAGCTGGCATCGTGAGTCTGAATGTACGGTTATTCATGCCCGTAAACTCTGGGTAAGTCCAATTATAAGTAATGCTTGCTGCTCGGTCTTTGATGGTTTGGTACAAAAAATACTCTCGTTTTTCTTTAATAACCGTCGTATAAAATTCGCTAAAATGACGAAGGGGAGAAATATTATTAAAAAACGAAAGAAGCATGATACCAACTGCTACCACTACAATTTTCGATTTCCATTTTGGGCCAGATAAAAATGAAGCAATTTTTACTTCAAAACGCTGATATAAATTTTCTAAAAAAGACATTTTTTGAGTTCTGAGTGTTGAGTTCTGAGTTCTGAGTGTGCCTCTTATAGAAGTAAAGGCTTCATAGTCAGGTGTTTATTGTATTTTTTCTTTCAAATAAAAATACAAAGATGCCTATTTATTCAATAATAAGCCAAATAAAATCCCATTGGGATAAAGTAAATTATTAAAAAATGGCTTTCATACCGCTCGGTATGAAACAAACGGAGGAGGGTTTCAAGCATAAAAAAAAGCCCAAGATTAAATCTTAGGCTCGTAGTTTCTTGAATAGCTGAGGATTCTCTCAATCGCCGAGTCTGATGGCGAGAGTTGAATTTTGTCCATGCCAGTTTTGAGGTCGGCACAGTCAAGGTAGAAATCAAGCAAATCTTTATCAAAAAGAAGAGCTTCTTCTACTAAAGAGTTTTCTTGGTTTGATGTTTCATTATACAAATAACGAATCACATCATTCTGCGTGCTGGTAAAGGTTTGTGTCATAAGCGTACGCTGATTTTCCCATCATTTTTCTAAGATTGATGAGAGCATAACGCATTCTCCCTAACGCCGTGTTGATACTCACGCCAGTTGCATCGGCAATTTCTTGGAACGACATGTCATCGTAATGACGCATCACCAAAACCTCACGCTGCTGGTCAGGTAATCGTTTGATTAAATCACGTAAGTGTTCGTGCGATTCACGCTTAATTTGCATAGACTCTATTGAGTCTTCGGCAAACTCGAGGGTGTTAAACACATTGCTTCCGTCTTCAAACACTACGGTCGGGTAGCGTTTCTCTCTACGGAAATAGTCTATCGCAAGGTTATGAGCAATTCGGAGTACCCACGGTAAGAATTTACCCTCCTCATTGTATTTGCCATCACGCAAAACCTCAACTGCTTTAATAAATGTATCTTGAAGCAAGTCTTCGGCTACATATTGGTCTTTTACAACAAGGTAAATCGTGGTATATACTTTTGATTTGTAACGTTGAACAAGCGTAGCAAATGCTTTTTCGTTGCCACGGATATACAATGAAACAAGCTCACTGTCGTTAACTTGGATTTTTCCCATTTCAGTATTTCAATTTAGTTAACGTAGAGCTTTATGCCATATTGTATATCTGTGTTTAAATTGTAGAAGAATTTTTGTTTTGTGTCGAAAGATAGATAAAAATAATGATTCGTGTCAAGTGTTTGAAATAAAAAAAATCGTTAACGGTTTGTTAATATTCCAAATGAAATTTCGTTTTCATCGTTTTGTACAGAATATTAGACAAAAGCTGTATCAATGTTTTTGTCTAATTTGGAAATTGTAAATATCTGATATTCAGATATTTAATTAGCCTTAATCGTACATTGTTTTTTCGGTATCATTTTTGCATTATTACGCAAGTGAAATAAATATAATCATGGAAAAAATGTTTGACTTTACTCGTAATTTTTATCCGAAAGTTAATAAACTTCTCGTAACCAAGCCTTTATGGCCAAGCGAACCTGATTTGAAAGAGGAGATTCTTTTCTCAAAAAATCATATTTTTAATACTAAACTAAACAAAGTAATAATTGTACTTTTTTTAGTTTTTGGTTTTTCTGTTTCTCAGTCTTTTGGGCAGCGTGACCAGATTACGACGCAGGCAGGTGAGAAAATTCGTTGTCGAATTTTAGATGAAACGCCCAACCGTTTTGTGTATGCGTATCTTTCTCCGTCAGGCAAAGTTTTACGGAATGAAATTTTCAAAAATTTAGTTATTGACTTTAAATATAATTTCTATTCGAGCGACATAGTGACTAAAGGAAGTAAAATGCCTGATGGCTTAGGTGGAGCGAGGGAGGAAAATGCCGCTACTACTCAGCGGGTAGATACACGTAAGAGTGAGCCTGCTAAAGCGAAGAGCGAATCGAAGAAAAATGATAACAAATCAAATGAAGTAGCAGAATCGGAGTACAAAGCTACTGTTAAGGAATCGTCGTCTAAAAAGGAAACCGAAAAGGTTGCGGATAAACCAAAAGCTACAAATAGTGACCAAAAAACGCCAGTCAAAAAAGAGGACACTAAGCCTAAGAAAGAAGAAGTAGTTGCCAAAAAAGAAGAAAAGGCCGTTGCACCATTGGCTACTCCAAAAGTAGATAACGAATTTAGCAATTTTCTGAAATGGAGAGTGGGAGCAAAGGGGGGCTTTGGTAATATGTTGGCCAAAATTCCTACAACTAATGCTTATGGTTTGTATCAAGAAAAACTTCTTCGTGGGTTTACTTGGGGGGCTGATGTGGCCTATTTTCCTGGAGATAATATAGGTTTTGGCTTGATGTTTAATAATTTTCAAGCAAATAATAAAGCTGATAAAATAGCTTTTCGTAACGAGATTTTGAATAAGCCAGATTCGGGAAGTATCTCGAATAATCGTTCGATTAAATACGTTGGGCCAGTTTTTTATTATCGTAAGAATATTGATTTTAAAACAATGGTAGTGCTGGGGCTTTCGCCTGGCGTTTATTTCTACAAAGATAAAGGCTCGTATAATGATGCTAATTATACATTTAAAGGAATGGATTTTGGGGCATCAGCAACACTCGGGATTGATTTCTTACTCGGAAATGATATTACAGGACGTGATATTATTTTGAGTTTAGAGGCTGGTTACAGCTACGGCAAAATGCGTGCATTAGATTTTGGTGCAGGTGGTGGGGCCATAAACTTAGCTACGCCAATCGACTTGAGCCGTCTTGATTTTACGGTTGGTTTGAGATTTACTCGTTATCCGAAATACTTTAGATTAACGTCATATTGAGTTCTGAGTGCTGAATTTTGAGTTCTGAGTTGTCGTTGGGTTAAAAAACTCTGCAAAGCTAACTCAGAACTCAGCACTGTAAACTCAGCACTTTAAAAAGCGTTTGGGTTTTCATCTCAGTTTCGTTCCATTCCTTTTCGGGGTTTGAGTCGGCTGTTATTCCGCAACCAGCGTAAAGCGTAGCTGTATTTTCTTGCAATTTCATTGTACGTAAATTCACAAAAATATGCGATTCTACTTCTCCTTCGCTCGATTGCATATTTACAGGGCCTAAGAAGCCACTGTAAAATTCACGGTCATAACCTTCATTTGCCAAAATAAACTCCGTTGCGGGTATCTTTGGCATTCCACAGACGGCTGAAGTTGGGTGCAATAAATCAAGCATGACGGTTGCCAGTTGTGGGAAGTTGATAGCTACTGTATCAATGATAATATCGGTACGGAGGTGCATCAGATTACCAGCAATAACTGTTTTTGGGCCTTCTTCCTCAAACTCTCTCACCCTTATTCTTTTCAGACAATTAATGATATATCGTGTCACGAATGATTGTTCTTCAATTTCTTTTTGTCTCCATAAGGCTTCGGAGGTTTTAATCAAGTTTCCATCAGCATCATAAGCCGACTGAGTGCCTGCCAGTGCCATCGTGCGGAAAATTCCTTTTGAATCTTGGCTTACAAGTGTTTCAGGCGAAGCTCCTATCCAAACAACACCTAAATGAGGCAACGAAACTGCCGAAACAAATGCTGAGGCATAAGTTTCGCAGAGTTTATCGAAGATGTTGATGATATCAAAATCGGCAGGTAATATTATTTGTTTAGTACGTGAGAGTACTACTTTCTGAAATATCTCACTCTCAATTTCAGCAATTCCTTTTTTTACTAAATCTATAAAATCTTGCTTTGAAGTTTGTTTTACACTTACATTTTTAATTCCGTTTACGAGAGGTTTCTCATGAATACCATTCATGAGCTCAATAAAATGAGGATTAAACGATGAAGGTGTAATAACCTCTTTGATTAATTCGTTTTGAGTTGGCCCATTAACATTGAAGATATAGTGTAAATCTGCTTTCAGAAAGAAAGTTTTATTTCCATCAGGGTTAACAAAAGGCGAAAAGGCAAAGCCAGCACCAAGTTCTTCAAAATCTATTTTTGCTTGCTGAGGTATTTCGCTAAACGAAGTCAGAAAATGTTTTTCAGTTTGCCGAGGTAAACGCCAAATAGCAGTTGGAAAAGCCAAGCTTTTTGCCGAATTCCAAAGGTATTGACGAGAATTTTTATTTTCAATAATGGTTGTTGTCATGAAGTAATGTAAAATCTTTCAGCTTCACGGGCGAATAAGATATTTGCCCCACACATAGTAAACAAAATTCAAAAGAAAATATTCCTAAAAATAGTAGAAGTTTTTTGGAATGCAGATATTCGTATGATTTTTGCTTGAAATTTAATTAGTCAACAATCAAGTATTTACCAGAAAAGAATCCCCAAATTGATATTAAAAATTTACTTAGCAAATAAAGCGATGAATAAAATCTTATACTTACTGGTAATGTTATCTTTTTCATCGTATGCAGCTGATGACAAGGGTATTAGGTTTAGTCAAGGCTCATGGTCGGAAATTCTAAGTGAGGCTAAAAAGCAAAACAAACTCATCTTTGTTGATATTTATACCACTTGGTGTGGGCCTTGCAAAACGATGGCGACCAAAGTTTTTACTGACCCCAAGGTTGGTGAAAAATTTAATGAATCTTTTATCAACTATAAGATTGATGCCGAACAGGGTGAAGGAATAAACCTGGCAAAAAATTATGCAATTACGGCTTATCCGACTTATTTATTTGTAAATGAAAACGGTGAATTAGTGTATCGGGCCTTAGGAGCAATGCCTGCCGAGAGATTTATTACCGAAGCCGATAAGGCACTTGCCACAGGCAAGGGTTATAAGTCATCAACCGAATTAGAAAAGGATTTTAAAGAAGGTAGGCGAGATGCTGATTTTTTATATGAATACATGAAACGTAAGAACCTAAATGGTGGAGAAAATGCTACTTTATTAGACGAATACCTAAAAGTGATTCCTACGTCTCAGTATAAAACCGAAAAAGTGCTGGCTTTGATTGCAGAAAATATCGGAACGGTAGAGTCGAAAGCATTTACAATCTTGCGAGATGCTTTAGATAGGTACCTGAACATGACAACTTCACAACAAAAATATGTTTTGAATGGTATCTCAAAAGCCAAACGAAATACATTCAAGAAGGCCGTTGATAGCCGAGATAAAGCATTGCTCGAAACCCTGATTGATGCCGTACGAGCAACGTCATACAGCGAAGCTGGTTTTGAGGCTGAAGAAAAACAGTTTCGGTTAGAGTATGCTAAAATTACACGTGACGGCGATAATTTTAAGAAGATAGCAGTCAAAGAGGCTGCTAAACTAATGGCCAAGACATCAGAAGATTTGGTAGCAGAAACACAACTAAAAATCATGAACTTCAGAGAAGGGGCAAAGGCAAAAAACATAGATGAATCTACACCCCAGTTCAAGATGATTTTGGACAATTTGACCGATAATGCTCAAAAAACAACTTCTTTTCAGCTAAACGAATATGCGTGGGGGTATGTGCAGATGATAAACACTCCCAAAGATTTAGAAGAAGCCTTAAAATGGTCGGAGCGGGCAATAGAATTGGTAGAATCACCAGCTAATTTAGATACCTATGCTCTTTTATTAAGTAAACTTGGTAGAAAAAAAGAAGCAATAAAAGCAGAGAAAAGAGCCATTAAATTAGCCCAAAAAGAAGGTGGTGATACAAAAGATTTACAACAAACTTTAAAAGATATTAAACGAAACTAATTTTGGTTGAAAACTGATTTTCCGATAGTCAGTAACAAATTTTTTAGTAAATCTAAAAAAGGCAAGGATTTTGTAAATGATACTATGCAAACAATAGCATTATTAATGAAAAAAACGATTTTAGCAGTGAGCTTCGTGTGTCTCATTGCATTGGTATATGCCTGTAGTAGAGGAAATGTAAAACAGATAAGCTTCATAAAAAACAATGAACGAACAATGGAGCAAATGCTGGACCAAGCAAAAAGCCAGAAGAAAATTTTATTTGTAGATGTTTATACAACCTGGTGTGGCCCTTGCAAGTGGATGGACGAGAATACATTCTTGGATACTCGGGTAGCTGAAAAATTTAATAAAACATTTCTGAATTATAAGGTAGATGGCGACTCTTTCGAGGGTGTAAATGTTGGCATTATTTACCGAGTTGATTCTTATCCTACTTATTTATTTATTGCCCCCGATGGCAAAGTTATTCACCGAATTGAGGGGATGATGTCTCCCGAGGGATTAGTGCAAGAAGCTGATTTTGTGGTGAATCGTAATCTTCAAAACTCAAAATGACCTATCTGGACGGCCAGCCCGTAATGGTTGGCGATATTGTTGAGATAAACAACCATCGTAAGCACCAAGCTGTTGTGGTAGAAATCATCTATTGAATGGAATAGCCCAAAAGGTGGTGTAATGATAGATGACCCTATCATTGGCCTAACGCTTTGGCCTGACATGGATGAAGATATTAAACTCCTGCGAAGAAAATAGACTTCAATTATATTTTGATAAAACAAAAAATGCGTAAAAACCCTTATTAAAACAGGTATTTTTACGCTGTTATAGTAAAGTGGTTTGGCATAAATTTGCAGCATGCTTTGTTAAGCTATGAAATCATAAAAAAATGCTAAATCCAAACCACTATAAATTTCCTGTTGAACCTAAAGTAACTCTTGCTGATTAGAAATCAGCCATGAAACTAAAAACACTTAACATTGCTTGCTTGCTGTGAATAAAAACACTTTCCCGCTGCCACATTCAAACGATTGATGTAGGCCATGAAACCATAAAAAAGCCCAACTCTCAATTCAGAAAGTTGGGCTAACTGTTTTTTTAGGAGCAATCAAAGTTTCGGTAGGGCATTCTTAAATACCTCTTTGTATGTACCTATTTTGTATTGCTCAAAAGGCTCTTTTTTATTATAATCTCCGCCTAAATACGTAACTATTTCGTGAAAGGCCTTTGCATTTAAATAACCTGGCAATGGTTGAATCATATTATACTGAGCGTCCAGAAAAACGGTAGTCGGATAACTCATTTTTCCCTGTAAGAGGGCTATCGCAGCCTGATTTGCTCCACTGTTGGCATCAAACGTATATTTTGTATTACCAATGATTATATCTTGTTTCGACTCAGCATCGAGTTTTACCATATAAAAGTTCTTATTCAGATAATCAATTACTTCTGGGTTTGTATAGGTTTCTCTATCCATCACTTTACACCAACCACACCATGCAGTATAAACATCGACGATTGTTTTGCGAGGCTCTTTCTGCGTGCGTGCGTATGCTTCTTGAATCGTGAGCCACTCTACTTCTTTCTTGGCAGAAGTTGTTTTTTGCTGGGCAAAAACTCCACTTGATAAGCTAATTAATGCTATAAAAATGTATATCTTTCTCATTTCTTGATTTTTATGTTAAAAACGGTTTTACTTAAATGTTTATTATAGGAGGTCTATAACACACTAAATTGCAAAAACTATACCGAAAAATCAAAATTTTATTTGTGCGTGAAAATCGGATATTTAGCCGAAACCAATAGCCCAAGCGTTGATAAATTTACCTTGCCGAAACCAACGTGTGCGATTGGCATTTTGAAAAATGGCTCGGCTTGGATACTCAGCTTACGGAATAGTTGGTATTCATAACCCACTGAAAAATTCAAAACCCCTAAATAGTAAGTTCCTGTTTTACCTTGCCAAGTTTTCCACTTAATTTTTGGGTCGTTGGGGTTTTCGTAGTTGTAAACATATTTTTCGTTGAGCATGATGTAACTCGTGGCCCCGAAACTTACAAACCAACGAGAAAGCGGTTTTTGGCTGATGTCGTATCTGACATTAAGCGGAATATCGAGCATCTTACAAGTGGCATTGATATCGATGAGTTTGGGTGGTGAAGGCCAGTTAGGTGGCCATTCGTATGATTCTGGATAAGCATCGTAATACTTCATTGAGCGAAGCACGCCACTTTGTACACTCAATCGTTTATTGAAGCGATATTCCAAAAGTAGAGCCGAATTGCTACCCAATTTCGTGAGCTCGTCGGTAGTGACCAAACTTAAATCTGGAGAAATACCAACTCTTAGATACAAGCCTTTCTGAAACGACTGAGGCGTGCTCTTCGGCACAATTGGTGCTTGCGGTTGCGTATTTTCAAACGCAACTATTGGTAAAGCTATAATTGATTTAATAAATGTACCTTTTGGTGCCAGTAAATCAAGGTTTTTAAGAGCTAAACGATTTGCTTCGATAATAGTCCCCGTCGGAATAGCTATATCATTACTCACAATGCTGTTGCCTTGTGCCAAAGTATTTTCCCCTTCATTAGTATTTACTGAAGGAATATTCTCTGTGCTGCGTTGTTGATTTTTCGCTCCTTCAGTTTTTATTAACTCAGTGTTACTGCTTGAATATATCGCTTTTTCAGTAACATTGCTTTTCTCCAATTTTTCTGTTGATTTTCTCGTAACAACCACCGAAGAACTACTATTTTTTGTCGCAACTTCTTTGACCAATGCTGTGCGTTTTTTGGTATTCACAATAGCGTTTTTGGCGATAGCATTCTCAGAAACAATCGTTTTGTCAATGCCTCTATTTTTTTCTAAATTATCCGTATTTTCGGTTGGTAATGTTGAAGTTCTGTTTGCTGCTATGCTTTTTTTATCGGTTTTTGATGTATTTTCGACTGTTGTATTACTTGTGTTATTTTCTTCTGTTTTTGTTGTTTCGTCTTTACTTAAAATATCTGTATCTACTTTGTCTGTTGCTACATATTTTTTTGAATCAGTATTTCTTGTTTCATTTTTGGAAGCTTGGGTGGCACCACCCGTAACTTCGCTCGACTGGTTGGTTGAAGATTTTATTGAGTAATACCCTCCAACGAAAACTAACAAACCAATCAAAAGTAATAAACTTCGCTTGGGCCAAGGACTTGCACCTCGGCCACTTGATGGCGGTGGTGCAACCGCATCAAGCTTTTGGCTCATTTTTGTCCATGAGTCGGGGTCAAAGTCAAAATCCATTTTCTCAGCTGATTCTCTGAAAAGATGGTCTAACTCGTCGTCTGACATTTCATGTTTGTTTATGTTCATTTAATAAAAGTGGTTAATTGTCTTTGAAGTTTGGGCTTGGTAAAGCTTTTTCTTCAAGCAAAATCATTTTTCTCAGAGCTTCTCTTGCTCGTGAAAGATTTGATTTTGATGTTCCAACAGAGATTCCGAGTTGATTACTTATTTCCTCGTGCGAAAAACCATCAATAACGAAAAGATTAAATACCATTTTATACCCAGACGGAAGCCGTTGGACAAGACCGATGATTTCTTCGTGATTGAGTTGGCTTAGGGGACTGCTATCATTTGAAGAAACCTCATACGCTTCTTCAATGTTTTCGTGGAAATAATGTTTTTGCTGACTCCGATAAAAATCCAAAGCAGTATTGACGATGATTCGCCTAAACCATGCTTTGAAAGGAAACTTTGAATCGTATTGGTCTCCTTTAGTAAAAATCTTCAAGAAACCATCATTTACGATTTCCAGAGCTTCGTCACGGCTCTGAGTATATCGCATACATACGCCCATAGCAAACCCATAGAACTGCCGATAGAGTTTTTCTTGACTCTTGCGGTCGCCTCTCACGCTTTTATAGAGGAGTTCTTCAGGGGTTTCATTTGGCAGATTATTCGCCATGGAGTAGTTACGTACGTGTTAGCTAAATGGTTGCGTAAAATAGGTTAATTTATATCAATATTAGTCAAAAAACATCAAATAAGCAAAGTAGCCCCAAAATTTGAGATTGACTTATACTTAAGATAGTTTATATTTGATAAATAATGAAAGCTTTTTTATAATGACGGAATATTTAGATTTAATGCTGCGAGCAAGTGCAGTATATGTTTTTATAGTAGTGGCTATCAGGCTTTTTGGTAAGAAAGAGTTATCCCAACTTTCGGTGGTTGATTTGGTGTTTATCTTGCTGATAAGTAATGCCGTGCAGAATGCTATGGTTGGGCCAAACACATCGCTTTTGGGTGGTTTGGTAGCGGCTGGAACCCTCTTTTTGATAAATTTTATTCTGAAAAAACTTATTTTTCGTTTCAAGCCCATCGAAAAAATTATTGAAGGCGAACCAATTATGCTGATTTATGAAGGTAAAATCCAGTATCAAAACGTAAAACAAGCGGGCTTTACGATGCAAGAATTGGATGCTGCCGTACGAGAACACGGAGTAGATAGTATAGAGAAAGTAAATTTAGCGATGCTTGAAGTTGATGGAAATATTAGTGTTTTATCGGAGGATTTTAAAGCAAAAACCCGCAAAAAGCGGGTTCATAAGACTTTGGGAGATGTGCAGTAATTATCAAAAAAATAGCTTTTGTGCTTCTGCTTTCAATGTCCTGAGGGCATCGGCGGTTGGTTGCTGATTTTCGTTGATTACTTTTTCAAAGATTTTTTTTGAGAGATTTATAGAAGTTGCATCGGGCGAAACCTCTGAAGCTGATGTGTTAATTAGAGCTACTACGTCATTCATAGCACCACGGATTTTCTCCCAAGATTCGTGCGAAATATATACTTGTTGAGCAAGATTATGATTAAACTCTTCTCTGATTTCTTGTAATAAAACTCGCTGATAATCAATGGCTTGTATGTCGGTGCTTCCGAGTCTGATAAGCAAATTGGCAGGAGTTATTCGCTCCAAAAAGAGTGTCATACGCTCGTAGGCTTGTAGGCGAATGGGCGTGGTTATTTCAATGGTTTTTTGTTTGATTTCTACTTCTTTCTGCTCAAATTGCTTTTGTAGAAAAATCTGAATCGTTAGATACATTCCGTATAAAACGGCCGCTGCTGGAATCAATATTTTTAGTAATTCGACGATAGCTTGCATGTTTTTAATTTTGTTCATTACAAAAGTAAGCTAAGTGAATGGTGCTTCAAAATCTTTTTAAGGAAGACTTCGCTCCAAGCGAAGTCTTCCTTTGAATTTCCTTATATATTTGCAGTATGGTAAGTTTTACAGAAATAGCACGAACAGAAATTTTAAAAACCCTCAATTCGCCTCAAATCCCCGATGGCTATGCTCTGAGAGTAGGTTTGAAGGGCGGAGCTTGCTCAGCAACATACCTTTTGGGGCTTGATAAGGCCGCCGAAAACGATGAACTTTATGAAGTTGAGGGCGTAAAAGTGCTGATTGATAAGCGTCATTTGATGTATTTGATTGGAGTAAAAATTGATTACGCCGAAACAGATTCAGGAATGGGATTCACGATTGAGAAAGGATAGCTCTTCTTCTGAGAAAAGATTTATTACTGTCTTTACAAATCGTAAATCCGAAATCGTAAATTTTTTGATTGTCTTTGGCATGGTTTTCGATAAATAAGAATGGTAATAATTTATCAAAAAAAGCTTTGGAGTTTCTTAAAAAACATATTTTCCTAATTCTTTCTGTAGTATTGTTTGGAGGAGCCGCACTAAACTTTTTCATTTTTGAGAAAGATGCACCAGGGGCTTCTGAGCAACATTATATATCTTCGATTAGGAATAGGGTGAAGTCGAAGATTTTGGTGTCGAAAGATGAATTGGTGAATGTCGCAACGCAATATCAAAAAACTTCAGGGAATGCCTTTTTGAGTCTTGAAAAACCTACTGTTTATCCGTATTATATCTTTCGCAATGGTCAGTTAGTTTACTGGTCTGACCACCGTTATGTACCTGATTATCAACAATTAATAAAAGGCGAGCAAGCTAATTTATTGAGTATCGAAAATGGAAAATATATCACCAATTCGATTGCTTTTAATTATAAAGGTGGTAGAGTTGAGATTTTTTCATTGATAAATCTTTACCGAAAGTTTAGAAACGAAAATGATTACCTTAAGAATGGTTATAACCACGAGGTTTTTATAACCGAACCGAAAGAAATAACGAACGTATCGAGTACTAACAACCTCTATAATATTGCTGATGAAAACGGTAAGTTCTTATTTTCGGTGGTGCCGCCACAGGTAGAAAAGATTAATTCTCCAAATATTCCAACCAACACACTTTTGTTGTTGGCTATCAGTATTCTGCTTTTTGGTATTTATATTATTATCTGGATTTCTCGATTACGCACAAAACACCAATTTGGTCGAGCATTTATTTTATTGATGTTCTATTTATTTTTTGTGCGTTTGGTGATGCTGGCTAATAGCATTCCGTTTATTTTCTATGAGTCGAGCTTGTTTAACCCTAAGTTTCTAACTGTTAATGAATTAGCTCCATCGTTGGGCGATGTGCTGCTCAATTCTATCGTTATTTTCATACTGGTTGTGTATTTGGTGCAGAGTTTTTATCGCTCAACACTTTATTATAAATTATTCAAAGCCCCGAAGGTTTTCCAAAGTATAGTTTCGGTTTCGTTAGTAGTGCTTTCGGTAGTTTTTACGTTTGTTTGTTACAGGAATCTTTGTAATATCTATGAAAAATCGCAGTTTAGTCTTGACCTTGCCCTAAGCATTTCGTTTTCGTCTTTGAAGGTGGCTACATTGGCATTTTATCTACTATTGTCGGTAATATTTTTCTTGGTAATACATTTATTGAGTAGCTTATTTTTAAGACTCAATAAAAACGTGAAAGATGGTGTTATAAAATGGCTAATTGGACAGGTAATTGGCTTAGTGTTAATTACGGTGCTTGAGCAATTTAAGTGGATTTATGTACTGACTGGCTTGTATTTCTTGTTGGTTTATATCTACAAATACCCACGTTTTCTGTACAGTTTCAAATATAAAACCACCATTTACTTCTTTACGGGAGCTTTTGTGTTTGCTTTGATTGCGATGTATGTGATTCGAGCAGAAGAGCAGAAAAAAGACTATTTTGATAAGCAGAATTTTGGACAAAAATATTTGGCCGAAAACGATTTACTGGGCGAAGGATTATTGACAAGAGTAATTCAAACAGTGGGGCAGGATACCGCAATCAGACAAGCAATTACTCGCCAAACGCTCGCACGTGAACAAACGCAGCAATTGGTTAAGAGCAAGCACCTTGATTTGTACTTCGACCGCTACGACACAGAGGTGTTGGCCTTTGACCGCAACGGGAATTCGCTTGATATTACCGAAGGGTCGAAGAATTTATCTTTTTATGAGGAAACCTTCAAGCAGCCTTCTTACAAAACATCAAATCCTTCGGTGTTTTTTATCAATGATGTAGGTAATAACTTCATTAAGCAATATTTGGCTTTTATCCCGATTCAAGAAAATTCGAGTTTGGTAGGCTATGTAGTGCTTGATTTAAAACTCCGTGACGAATTTGCACAGAGTGTTTATCCTGAATTATTGTTGGATAAAAAATTTACGCAGACACCCGACACAAAAAATTATAGTTATGCCATTTTTGATAAAACCAATCATTTAATTTTTAGTTCGGGAAGCTATAACTACGTAAGGAAATTGCCAGTAAGTATTTTGTCGGATTCGACACTATACGAAAAAGGTATCGAGCTAAACGATTTTAAGCACGTTGGAAAAATTGGTCAAAATGGACGAAAAATTGTTATCTCGGCCAAATACCAAGCATGGCGAAACCTGTTTTCTAATTTCTCGTTTTTGTTTTTGCTTTCGGTGCTTTTCATTATTGTTGTTATGATTTTGTATGCGATTCGTTACGGCTTAAAGAATCTTAACGTCAATTTCGCTACCAAAATCCAGCTTTATATCAATGCCGCATTTCTATTGCCGCTCTTGTTAGTAATAATTATTACGTTGAGCGTCATAGATTCTACGTTTATCAGTAATCAAGAAAAAGGCTATCTTGACAACACCAAAAATATTACATCGACGGTTCAGCTTCAGCTTGAAAGTTTTATTCAAAAACGTATGAGTAGGGCGTTTTTGGAGCAAGAAATTAATGATTTGGCTCGTGATACGAAGCTCGACATTAACTTTTACAGCCTTGACGGAAAGTTAGATTTAACAACTCGCCCGTTGGTTTATGAATACGGGTTACTTTCGAATTTTATTAATCCAGAAGCGTATCATAGAATTATCGAAGAAAAAGAGAACGAAGCTTTATTGTCAGAGTCACTCGGAAGTTTGAATTACAAGACCGCCTACATGAGCATCAAAGGGCATGACAGCAAGCCAATTGGCGTAATCGGAATTCCGTTTTTTGATGCAAAACCAACACTCGACCGACAAGTAACCGATGTTGTGGCTTCAATCTTGAGTGTTTTTGCGTGGTTATTCTTGATTTTATTGATTTTATCGTATTTCGCCTCAAATATTCTTACAAATCCGCTTCGATTGGTTGCTCAGAAGCTAAAGAAAACCAATCTGGATAAGCTAAATGACCGCTTAGAGTGGAATTCGGACGATGAAATTGGTATTTTGATGCGTGAGTATAATAAGATGTTGAAGAAGTTAGAGGAAAGTAAAGTGGCACTTTCGATGAGCGAAAAACAAACGGCATGGCGAGAAATGGCCAAGCAAGTGGCTCACGAAATCAAGAATCCACTAACGCCAATGAAGCTCTCGATTCAGCAGTTGCAACGTACGATTGTGGTTGATAATCCAAAAACGAAAGAACGCATTGCTCGTGCCTTAAACTCTCTGACCGAACAGATTGATAATATCAGCGAAATTGCCAATTCGTTTTCAGAGTTTGCCAAAATGCCCGTTCCACGCAATGAGGTTTTCGACCTCGTGCCATTGATTCAGAAATCGGCTGATTTATATGCTGAAGATGAACGAATTTCGCTCAATGCCTACATTAAAGAAAAAGAAGCATGGGTAGTAGGAGACCGCCAATTTATGAGTCGTGTAATTACGAATTTGATTATCAATGGAATACAGTCAGTACCGAAAGAAAAACGTGCCATTATTAACCTTCGTCTGTACCGCAACGAAGATGATAATATTGCTATCATCGAAATTCAAGATAATGGCTCGGGGATTCCAGAAAATATTCGTCAGCGAGTATTTATACCAAACTTTACGACTAAAGTCGGTGGTTCGGGACTTGGTTTGGCAATGGCCCGTAGGGGAGTAGAGCACGCAGGTGGTAATATTTGGTTCGAGACAGAAACCGACCGAGGAACAACTTTCTTTATTGATTTACCGCTGGCGATTAGATAGTATCTAAGCTTTTTGGAAATTATTCATACAAAAAAGGCTCTCCCGAAATATTCGGGAGAGCCTTTTTACGTTTATCGAGATTTATCACTTCAATGAATTTATCCAAGCAGCAATCTTCAAGGCATCGGCCTTTGGTACTTGTGGCATTGGAGCCATTTCTGTGGCATATTCTGGCCAGTTTTTAGGTTGTGGCTTATAGATAAGTTCTACGATTTTTTCGTTTGAATACTTTCTTTTAGCTACATCTTTAAACGCTGGTCCAACCATGCGTTTGTCTGCTTGGTGGCAAGCTACGCACGTATGTTTCTGCAATAATGGTTTTATTTCTTCAAAGGTTGGTGCTTTGGCTGCGGCTGTTTTCTTAGCATTTACATCATCGGGAGTTGTTAGTTTTACCTCAGCTGTTGCCGTAGCATTTACTTTCATGTTGGCTGGGCGTGGGATATAACTACTCATCTTTTCTCCGCTCGGAATATTATTGAGTGTATAAAATGCCAAACCGTGTAGAAGTGTTTTGCCATCCGTATCTTTTACACCATCGGCTTTTAGTTCGTGAATGTAATGCTCACGTAAGCCATCCACCAATAATCTTACTTTCATGCCATCGTCTGATATTTTTAAGCCTTTTATGGTCAAAAATTTCTCATCAACGGTTGGGCTACCATAAACTGGTTGGTATTTGTAAATGAAACTACGGATTTGATAGTTCTTGAAATCTGTAGCCGTTGCTTTATTGACAGGTTTCGTAAATTCAACCTCAAAACCATCAGGTGTGGCCTTCATGGTTTTCATTTCAAAAGGCATTTTACCTGTCCAAACTAAGCGTTCGATACCCGCAGTTGTTGTACCTGCCGAACCCCACCCACGGTTGGTTTCGCCGACAAACATCGAGCCGTCGTTGCCAAAAACCATGCGGAGTGTTCCCGACTGAAAACCGTCTTTAAAAGGGAATGCCGCACCTTGATATTCACCATTTACTTTTTCGATAAAAACACGTGTCAGGTTACTTTTACCTTGGTCGCCCACAAAAAGCTGTCCTGCAAATGGGCCAAAAGCACCATTAGTTTCGTCTTTGATAATTTCAGAAGTAGAAATTCCCAAAACTCCGTGAGGTAACCAAACCGCTGGTAATTTTAGTTCGGGAATATCTTTTTTCATCTCAAAAAGATATTTACCACGCTCAGTTTCGATATTTTCGGGCTTGATATAATACCCATTGGCATCTTTGACTTTACGAGGGTCAATTTTAGCATAGAGTTGTTCGGTTGTGAGTTTTACTGGTGAGTTTGGCTCACTCGTCCAACGCAAACCTGCTGGATGTCCCATAAAATCGCCTTTGTTTACTTGAGTAATGAAGCCTGAACCCATCCAATCACCTTGATTATCGCCGTACCAAAATTCACCGTCAATTGCACCAATTCCGCAAGGAGAACGCATTCCCGTTGCGTAAGGCTCTATTTTTCCATCTTCCGAAATCTTCATTGCCCAACCTCTACCTGGTCGGCGGCTTTCGCCTCTCCACCATTCTTCAT
>JACCEA010503209.1_pt1 | contig 24739 bp, 24 predicted proteins | sample 7449851 | NCBI WGS metagenome assembly JACCEA01 (sample SAMN15323453, study PRJNA562643) | freshwater metagenome | isolation source: river surface water | place: USA:Blue River Watershed | collected 2017-08-18 | reverse complement strand
AAAGGACGATCAATTAATTTAGCTACAATCGAAGGGAATGCATTTGAAGCTGTGATGGGAGCGATTTATTTGGATGGTGGTTATGAAGCTGTCAAGAAAAGTATTCAGCACCATATCTTCCGAAAATACGTGGATCTCAACCGTATTTTAGAAGAAGAAATCGATTTTAAATCCAAATTATTTATTTGGAGTCAGAAAAAACGTTTGAAGCTAGAGTTTCTTGTGATTTCGGAAGAAAATATTGGAGGAGTTTGGAATTATTCAATCATGGTTTCCATCAACGATACAAGTTATGGACGAGGAACGGGAACCTCGAAAAAAATGGCTGAGCAAGCTGCGGCTAAAGAAACACTTGAATTAATGGGCGAGATTTAATCTTTCGTCAAGTAATCCATAAAACGTTTTAAGATATCATGATTTTTTCCAGTAGTATTGGAACAATAAAATCGTGAATAACCGCCATCGATAATAATTCGTCCGTTTAGCCAATTTCCGGATAAAATTAGTGGTTCATCATCAACCCAAGCTTCCACCTTTAATCGATAATCCAAAGGAAATACAACGGTACTATTTCCAGCATCAATTTTCTTTTCATCCGCAATCAGACTTTTGTCGTTTGTTATCGCTTCCTTGGTGGTAAAATTTCCCCACGTTTCTTTCGCGTAAAACAAATTTGTCAACTCTTTACTTTCTGCTTGTAAGGGCCAATTTTCTGATCCAATGTAGATTCCTTTACCGCTTTCTAAAAAAGCAAGAAGTTCTTGTTGATGAGATTCATTCAAGATGGACTCAGCTGATGAGAAAATAAACAAGGCATCGAATGAGGAAAGTGAATCGGGAAAATGGTTGCTGTAAACAACTTCAATCGAATCTTCAATTTCACAAATGGATGAAACATTTCCACAAAAACAAATGCGTATTTGAGCATTCAAACTCAACGAAACAAGTACTGAAACTAAAAGTGTTAAACCATTTTGCATGAAAGAAAATACATTGAATCTACAATTCGGTTCATTTGTTGTAAAAGAATTTTTTTCTTAAATTAGAGTAACTAACAACTTTTACAATGAATAATACTGAACTAGGTGCGTTTGGAGAAGCGCTGGCCGAACGATTTTTAATCAGCAAAGGATTACGGATCATTGATAAAAATGTACGCTTTAAAAAATGGGAAGCTGACATCATTGCTGAGGATGGAGAAAAATTGGTAGTCATCGAAGTGAAAACAAGACAAACTGCTGAAATTGGAGAACCGTGGCGTGCGGTTACGAAAGCTAAACAACGACAAATCATTCAGGTTGCCAATTTTTATGTTTCTCAGCATCAAATTGACAAGGATACACGCTTTGATATTGTTTCAATTGTATACAATTCATATCGCACAAATATTGAGCACATTGAGGATGCTTTTTACCCTTTAGTTTGAAGATAAACTTTTTAGCGTATCTTTGCCCAATAATTCTGCTCGTGATGAACACAAAAAATTCAGGAAGAGATAAGTCGCGTTCAACGCGCACTTCCGACTCAAAAAAATCAAAAGGTACAAGCGCTACCTTTAAGCCTAAGAAAAAAGAGGCTTCTCCATTTAGCAAAGGATTTAAAAAAGAAGATCCAAAAGCGGTTAAGAAATCAACTCCCAAAACTGCTTCAAAAGCTGTTGAAGGAGAAGAAGTGAAGAAAGAAGTTTCTGCACGTGATAAACGTAAATACATCGATTTTAAATCGAAAGTAAAGAAAGGTGATCCACTTCCAAGTTTTAATGAACATGAAATTCGTCTGAACAAATACTTGTCTAATGCAGGAATTTGCTCGCGTCGTGAGGCTGATGTTTTAATTGAAACAGGTGTAATTACAATAAACGGTGAAATTGTTACCGAATTAGGGTATAAAATTAAACCAGGTGATGTTGTTCAATACGACGGTGAAACAATCAATGCCGAAACGAAACGCTATGTCATGTTGAACAAACCAAAAGGATTCATTACAACAATGGATGATCCTTTTGGCCGTAAAACAGTGATGAGTTTGGTGCGTAAAGCATGTCGTGAACGTATATATCCAGTTGGACGCTTGGATCGTGATACAACAGGCTTATTGTTGTTTACAAACGATGGAGATTTAGCGAAAAAATTGACGCATCCAAAGCACAAGGCTTCAAAAATTTACCATGCTGAGTTAAATAAACCAGCGAAAAAGGAGGATTTAGAAAAGTTGATTGAAGGAATTGATTTGGAAGATGGTCGTACAAATTTTGATGTTGCCAAGTTTGTAAAGGACGGGAATCCAAGAGAAGTGGGTGTTGAATTGCACTCAGGCAAGAACAGAATCGTTCGTCGTATGTTTGAAGCTATGGGTTATGAAGTGGTTAAATTAGACCGTGTTCAATTTGCTACATTAACGAAAAAGGATTTACCAAGAGGTTATTTCCGTCATTTAACAGAAAAAGAAGTTGCATTTTTAAAAATGTCATGATGAAGTATATTTTGAGTTGTCTTGTTCTTATCAGCCTACTTGCATCGTGCGGAGGTGACAAACATGAGTCAAAAAATCCAATGTTCACGTATTTCTATGAGGTTGATTCGGTCCCAAAAATTTATTTGTACCGCGATATCGCACATGGATTAGACGAACAATTTCATAGAATTTACGCTGTTACTGATACAAAAGGTGATCACATTATCGTTGAAGTATATGCAACCGATGGTCGAATTTTAGAAGCAATTAACTACAATGTCGATTCGTTGGATGTCATGGATCACATGGTTGTAAACCGTAATCTTGAAAAGACAAAAGCTGAGGTATTTAAAGACAAATTGATTCCAATGAATGATCAGGAAGAAGTTTGGTTCGCTTCCCGTTTCCAAGGATTTTTAGATTCGACTTTGATTCTAAAAGAAATCAAAAGAAAAGTGAGTGGAAAAGAAATTCAACACGATGTATTGGGTGAAAACGTGCCAACGATAATTATGAAAGATAGAATCCGTTTGACCAATTTCAATCCATTTACGAAGAAAGAAAGTGTATTGGAAGGCAATTCAGTCAACTATTTCGCGAAAGGATATGGTTTAGTTGAATGGCACACGCCAGACAAAAAAGTGCATTACAAATTGGAAAAAATTCTAACGGAAAAGGAATTCCTACAAATAATCACTCATTAAAATTAAAGCTCTATGCGCTATTTTGCTTTAACAATTGCTTTGCTTCCCTTGTTTCTTGTTGCACAGAGTAGAAAAACAAAATCATCTGATGCGAAAGGAACTTTTTATGGTTCTGTTGGCTATGATTTGAATTGGTATGCAAAAAATGCAATTAATTTCTCTGGTCCAGGTTACGAATTTAACTTGGATGGAGTAAAAGGAAAAGCAGATAATGCGCTTGATTTTTCGAATCTAGGACAATTGCAATACAGGGCACAGTTTGGCTACATGATTGCAAATAAATGGGGTTTATCGTTCAATTACTCCAAAATGAATTACCGAATTCCAACTGGACAGCCTGTATTGCTTTCAGGTACGATTAACTCAGGTGTTGATACCGTAACTGATTTCAACGGTTCTTACTTAAATCAGTCGTTTACTGTTGATACAGCCACATTCAATTATTCGAATAGAGCGGTAAACTTTTATCACATCAATGCGTCACGAGTTGACACATGGATTGGTGGCGGCAGAAATGATTTGTTGGCTATGTCGACTGTTTTTTCTTTTGGAGCAGGAGCTGTTGCTACAAAAAACGATTTCTCTTTTGGGGGTAACAAAGATATTGAAACAAGTTCCATGTCCGGATTTGGTTTAACTGCTGGATTGGGTTTGCGGTTCGAATTTTTTAAGTATTTGTTTATTCAACCAACTTTTGGTGCAGGGTATATACAACAATTGCATGTGAATACACGCAGTAATGAACCAAATGCATTGGCAAAACAAAAATATGTTTATACCAATGCTTCTATTTCAATTGGTTTTTTCCTTTACGTTCGTCCAACAAACAGCTGCGATAGCTGCCCACATTGGTAATTAAACTCCTTTTTTCGCTATTCTAAAGTCTATTTTGTAATAGAAAATAGGTAAGAAGCCAAGTTGATTTTTTACTGTGAAAGGATCTAGAGACGGATCTTTTAAGTTTGGAGTATACGCTAAACTCAAAAAGTTTTCCGTGTTGAAAATATTGACTAAATCCAATCCAATTTCATGGGTAACTTTATCAGCATTGAATTTCCAGTTAATTTTAAAATCTGCTCTAAAATAATCTCTGAATTTTCGTTCATTGTATAATGAGTCCATGAAAATTACTTCGTTATATAAACTGGATAAAACCGGGTCTGCATATCCATAGCGCTTACCCCCAGCCAGTGTTACTTTCATTCCAAGAGATAAAGTTTGTTTGCTATTTAATTTAAACTCTTTTCCAGCAAGGAAATTGGTAACATATGTTCCGTTGTATGATGTATTTCGTTCAATACCATCACTTCCTGTATATTTTGAATCATACAAACATCCTGAGAACAAGAAGAAGAATGATTTGTCGAAGAATTTCTGAACCGTAAGTTCAATCCCATAATTGTGACCAGTTCCTGTATTTTTCAATGAATCCGGGAAGAAACGAGCAAACCCTCCACCCATGTTTATCAATGAGAACGAAGAAGGTGTTACTGTTACAGGAATATTGTACAGATATTGATAATAGACTTCTGTACGCACGTTGAAACCTTTGTCAAACGCTTTTTCATAACCAACACCCGTGTGTAAGCTACGCGAGAAGTCCATGTTTTTGTTGTGGTAAATTTTGTTTCCTGCGTTGTCTAATTTATGATAAGTATACGTGTAAAGTGGTTGCATTGAACTGTGCATTCCTGCTCCAGCGAAAACAGCTTGACCTTTATTCATTTTCAATTTCCAACCCAAACGAGGCTCAACATAACTAAAGCTGTTGCTCAAAGAGAAATATTGGCTGTGTAAGCCAGCTGTGAAGTCCATTTTATCAGAAATACGGTATTTCCATTGAATAAAAGGTTGAATCATAACAGCAGAGCCTTTGTAGTCCCAACGAATCACAAAATTGGTGTCAGTTACCAAGATGCGCGCAGAATCCAATTGATTCATATACATCATGTCAACATTAATACCTGCTTTGATTAAATGCTGTTTATTGATTTTGTGGTTAATACTAAAAAATCCAGAAACTTTAGTTGTTCCAAATTTATAGCCCATTAACGGATATATTGAATCAACGCGTATTGTAATATTATCTGGTTCTAAAGAACGAATTAGATAATCGTGATTTGCGTGTTGTTCATCATAGGAAAGCGCTAACGTTGAAGCGATATATGTTTTTTCGTTCAATGATTTCTTATAACTTAAACCTGTAACACCCATTGATGTTCCAAAGTACTGATCGCGATCTCCTTCACCATAAAATTCTTCAGAGTATTTTTTTTGTTCTGAGATTAAAATTGAAATCGAACTTTTTCCACCCATTCCATAAAATGAGAAAGCGCCGCCTTTTTTAGTCAGAAAATTAAACTTAAATGCAGCGTCACCATACACAGGAACAGCGTCTGTTCCCAATTGAATGCCAATTTTTTGAAACAAACTTAAGGTAGAATAACGTCCCATTACCAAGTAACTTGAGCGCCCGCTTTTACTCATTGGACCTTCCGCCAAGAATTCAGTACCTAAAAACCCGAATTGGCCTGTGAACTCATGACGGTTTGTATTCCCATTTCTTAATTTTAAATCAAAAATACCCGATGTACTATTCCCATATTCAGCAGGGAAAGCACTCATGAAGAAATCTGAATTCCCTAAAATTTTGTTGTTGATGATTGAAACTGGTCCACCCGTACTACCTGAAATTGCAAAATGCGAAGGATTTGGGATATCAATACCCTCAACTTTATAAACAACACCTAATGGTGAATTTCCACGAATAATGATATCGTTTCTTGAGTCATCCGCTCCTTGTACACCTGCAAAATTGGAAGCCATACGAGCTGGGTCCATTCGTGATCCTGGATAACGATTTGTTTCTTCAACACTGAATTGTTGCGCAGAAATCAAAGCCATTTCATTGATTACGGCACCTTTACGTCGCGCTGTAACTTTCACTTCAGGTTGTTCGATGATACGTTCTGATAATGGAATGTTGGCAATTGCTTCTTTTCCAGAATTGACCTCAAGGGTAATTGTTTTTAAGTCGTAGGTTGAGTAATAAACGGTTAATTGATATTTTCCAACTGGAACATTATCAATTCGGAAAGCTCCTTCTTCGTTTGATAAAGCTTGAAATTTATTCAAGGAATCATCGGAAAGCATTGTGATTTTAGCACCGATAATTTGAAAATTTGTTTCACTGTCGTAGATTTTACCACGAACGGTTTGTTTAGGTTGAGCAAAGCTGAAAAATGTGGTCAATAGAGTGGTTAGTAATAAAAGACCTTGTTTCATAAACTTATTTTATTGATAACTAAATTAATTTGTTGCTTTATTGTATTCTTCTACTGTCCAATCTTTCTTGTAGACTTCTTTAAAAACGAACAGATTTAATGCGTTAAAGTGCAAGTTTCGCACATTTGAATAGACAATTTGAATATCTCCACTGTACCACAGAGGGATAAATGGAGGATCTTGCATCAAGACCTTCTCTGCTTTCGAATAATAGGAAAGAGCTTGTGTTTTCTTTGAACTATTTTTTGCTTGCTCAAACAACAAGTCAAACACAGAATTCACATAACGTGATTGATTAATTCGAGAAGGTTCTTCTTTCGTTAAAGGCACATTTTTACCATAGAAATTCACAAGGAAAGTCTCAGGATTTGCGTAATCACCTGCCCAAGCACTTCTAAAAATATCCCCTCTACAATAGTTTGCATCCTCGTCTTTTTGATCGAACGTTGAACCATCTATATTCACATTAATGTTCAAGACCTGAAATATTTGTTGAGCAAATTCATCAGCAATGGCCGAATTTATGTCATCAATATTAAAACGTAGATTAACCGACCCAAATCCTTTTCCATTTGGATATCCAGCTTCTGCAAGTAGTTGACGCGCTTTTTCAGGATTGTATTCGTATGCATTTGCTTTTACACCATTGAAATCATAGCCTTTAAAGATGTTTGAAATTGGAGGTACAATTCCGTAGTTCCCCATTTCATAGTATTGATTTCTAAGTACATCATGCCCCAACTTTTCCTTATTAATTGCATAATTGAATGCTTGACGAACTTTTACGTTTGCAAAGCGCGGATCAGTCATGTTGAAGAAATAATAATTGGTCATCAACAAGGGATTATTGTACATCACAAAAAGGGGTGGTTTAGAATTGAAGTCTTTTATTCTTCCTTCTAACATTTTTGTAATTCTACTTGTAGGTAAACCTAAAATTAAATCGGTTTGGTGATTTTCAAACATTTCCAATTGATCCAATTTTCGATTTTGGAAATAAAAAGTCATGCTATCCAAATAAGGCAAAGCATTACCTTCTGCATCTACTTCGTAATAATCTTCATTGCGCACCAAAATCATTTTCGGTGGATTTCCTTGTGTAAACGAAGCAAGTTTGAATGGTCCAGTGCCAATCATTTCTTGAGCATCTTGTGTTTCTTTCAATTTCGAAGAAGTAATTGATGCGCAGATATTAGCGAGTTTATTCAAGAAATTTTCGTCCTTTTGAATGAGTGTAATTTTCACTTTGTTTCCTTCAACTTTTAACCCTGAAATTTCTTTTGATTTACCTTCAAAAAACTCATTTGCTCCGAGTAAAACATCTTTGTACAAAAATGAGAAGGCGTGCGGTGCTTGGCCAGCCTCATTTTTTGTACATGCCATTTCGATGGAATACTTAACATCCTCAACTGTCAACAATCGATCTTCTTTATTCGTTAACTTTTCTGAAGAGTGAAAGTAAACATCGTTACGAATTTCAAATTCGTAGTTGAGTCCGTCATCACTAATTTTCCATTTTGATGCTATCTGAGGTTGAATCTTTAAATCCTTTGGATCCATCGAAACAAGACCTTCCATTACTTGGGAGAGAACTGCTGCCGAATAATAGTCGCTTACATCTCTTGGAACATAAGTAGATGGTTCATTTTCAATGGACATTGCAATTGCGCCTCCTGCGAATTCAAATTGCTTTTTCGAATCTGAAGAACACGAATAAATGAATGCAGATAACGCGAAGAATAATATTAAATTTCTCATAATGAATAGCAATACTCTAATCACAAGATTAATAAAAAACTTTGAACTATCGCAGGGGTTTGTTTATTTCACCCGAAAAAATGAGCAAAATAGCCCGATTCAAGTGTTATTTGTCACATTCAAATTTTGGCTAAACTTATTTTACCAAAAAATTAACACTTATCTTCCGAAAAATGAGTGGATTTGTTTGTTTTATAAAAAAAATGCTATTAATATTGCGTAATAATTTTTGAAAACCCACTGTTATACTGCAGTTCAATGAGAATATTTTTTAGTCTATTGTTTCTTAGCTTTTTAAGTACATTCGTATTTGGCGAAAATTTGTCAATCGAAGGAACTTATCAAGGTAAAAATCTGTATGTTCAAAACCCAATGGATGACGATGGCTTTGGATATTGTGCTACAAAAGTTACTGTGAACGGAGATGTAATGCCTGGTGGGACAAACATGGGAGCTTTTGAAATCGATTTTGCAAATTTTAATATCGCCATCGGAGAACCGGTTTTTATTGTGATCGAACATCACGAAGGTTGTAAACCAAAAATTTTAAACCCTGAAGTTTTATTGCCAAGAAGTACTTTTGTAGTTTCTGCTATTAACGTAACATCAACGGGAAAACTAACTTGGACAACGACTGGAGAACAAGGAAAGTTACCGTATGTTGTTGAACAATACCGTTGGAACAAATGGGTTACTATCGGTGAAGTTCAAGGTAAGGGAACAAGCGGATCTAATTCTTACGAATTTGCTGTAACACCTCATTCTGGAGAAAATACAGTTCGCGTAGTTCAAATTGATCACTCAGGACAAAAAAGAACATCTAAAGAAGTTAAGTTTACATCGAGCGTTGCTGTTGTAACGAAAAGTCCTGCAAAAGTGAAAGATGTTATTAATTTCTCAGCGAACGGTGCTCCGGTTGAAACACGATACGAAATTTACGATGCTTATGGAAACATCGTGAAAAAAGGTGTTGGATCATCAGTAAATTGTCAAAACTTATTGAGTGGTGCATATTACATCAATTTTGACAATGTCAATGAGAAATTTATCAAGAACTAATTGATTTTATATAATTCATAACCTGAAGTTTACTTCAGGTTTTTTTTTGTCTATATGTTACGAAAAATTGAACATCTTGGGATTGCTGTAAAAAGCATAGAAGAATCACTTAAAACCTTCGAAACACTTTTAGGAAGCAACTGCTATAAAATAGAAGAAGTAGCTTCGGAGGGAGTGAAAACTGCATTCATTCAAATTGGCGAATCGAAAATTGAATTGTTAGAGGCAACAAATGCTGATTCTCCAATTGCAAAATATTTGGATAAAAAAGGACCCGGTATTCACCACATCGCTTTTGATGTTGAAAATATCGATGCTGAAATCGAACGATTGACCAATGAAGGTTTTACTTTAATTCACACTTCACCAAAAGAGGGTGCCGATAATAAACTAATTGCATTTTTACATCCAAAATCAACTGAGAGTATTCTTGTTGAATTGTGTCAGGAAAAGAGTTGATATAAATCTTCTGGATTTGTCAAATGATGGGTTAATAGTCCAAGCGTTTTAGCGCCTTCGATGTGTTGAATTGAGTCGTCAACGAAAAGTGTTTTTTCTGGTATTAAACCGTTTGTTTGACAAACAAAATCAAATATTTCTTTATTCGGTTTACGTAAGTGTATTTCATGTGAAAAATACAGTTGTGTGAAGTAGTGTTCCATTGGTAAGTTAGTCACTTTAGCAAACTCACGCTTAACTACAGGTACATGAAGTTCATTTGTGTTACTCAACAAATAAACTGGATACTTTTGCTTAAGTGATTCAAGGAGTTCTAGTTTTTTTGCAGGCACATCAAGTATCATAGCATTCCAGGCATGTACAACTTTATTTGGAGTTGTACCAGGTTTCAGATAAGGTAAAAGACTATTGACAAATCGCTGAGAGGAAATTTTGCCCGTTTCGAAATCGTCAAATAAGTTTGTTTGTGCTGCTTGCGAATAAACTGAATTGAAATCAGTCATCCCCAATGCTTCAAATGCATGGATTGTTTTTGAGTAATCCAAATTAATGATAACTCCTCCTAAATCTAAAATCACTGCTTCGAATTCCATGCTGCAAATAAATAAAAAAAGGATGAGAAAAATCCCATCCTTTTCCTATAACTAAGGTTATCTTATTTTTTGTTTAAACTCAAGTTCAAATCAAATGAAATTGTAGGCAAAACGTGCTCAGTTGATCCTGGCTCAGGTTGCATTCCTTTCATGTTCAATTTAGAAAAGTCAACATCGAATTTTCCTTTGATAGTTGCTTTTTTGTCATCAGAAGTTAATTTAACCGCGATGTCTTGTTTCAACTCAACGCCTCTTACATTAATTGTAGTAGCTAATTTTCCATTTTCATATCCGTCAACTGTTACGTTAACTTCAGGGAAATCAGCGACAAAGAAAAATGCGGTATCTTTTAAGTGACCAACCAACATTGGTAATTTGTCTGCAGGAACGTTTGGATCTTTTGAATCAATTGAGTTCATGTCAATTTTGAATGATCCACCAACTAATTTGTCTCCTTCCATTTCAATTGAACCTTCAGTTACATTAACTGTTCCAACGTGGAAATACTGAGGATTTTTACTTCCTGTCCACTCCAAAGATGATGCTTTTGCATCTAATGAATAAGTTACTTTCTCTGCTGCCTCTTCTTCAGATGCACCACAAGAAACTAATGAAATTGCAGCAGCTGCAACGAATAATAAGTTAAATGCTTTCATATGTTTTATTTTTTTTGACAAATATACAAAAATAAATATACCATGGTAAATAAAACCATGAAATATTTTAAAATTCTTCAAAAAACTTAAAAATGTGTACTTTCGAAAGAAAAAAATGAAACTTTTCCTTGATTCAAATTCATACATAGATACGAGCAAACCAGTTGATATTTCACTTCCAATGGAAGCAAGTAAAGAGAATGTGAGTGCATGGTACGTGGATCCTCCGGTCATTGAACCAGTGCGAGCAAATGGATTTTTGGGATCTGTAAAAGAAGGGGGATCGGTAAATTTCAGAAATATTTTTTTTAATCCTCATGGTCATGGAACGCACACGGAGTGTTTAGGACATATAACAGAAGAAGTTTATTCTGTAAATGAAACGTTAAAAGAATTTATCTGCAAGGCTCAATTGATTACGGTCGAACCAAGAAAAGTTTGGAACGAAACTGAACAAGTTGAGGATTTGATCATTTTTGCAGATCAACTTTCATTATCAGACAAGGAAATTGAAGCGTTAATTATTCGCACTGTTCCCAATGATAAAGGAAAACAACACAAAAATTATTCAGCAACTAATCCTCCATTTTTGGATTTAGGCATTTTAACGGAATTGGAACGAAAAGGAATAAAGCATTTGTTAATTGATGTTCCTTCAGTTGATCGAGAATCGGATGGTGGAGCCTTGGCTTTTCATCATGGATTCTGGAAAGTTCCTGAAAATCCTCAGTTTGACAAAACGATAACAGAACTTATCTATGTGGACGATAGTATTCAAGATGATGTTTATGTTTTGGAAATGCAAATGGCACCGTTTGTTAATGATGCATCACCATCTCGGCCTGTACTTTACAAGATTGAAAATGATAATTTATAAAACTAAAAAAGGTCAACTGCAAGTTGACCTTTTTTAAATGTTAGTAGTAAGTTAATTCTCATTAGTAGTAACAACAAACTTCCAAAGTAGTATGATGGAAGCGGAAATGTTGAATAAAAAAACAGGTTATTTCTTAGGAGTAATAAATTACTAACTATGAAGATTTAAGAAAGACAAAAGAACTGTTATACTCTTTAATCAAACTAGAAAATGAAAACTGCCTCTCCAAGCAGCGCGTCAATCTCAAACCATTTCAAAGCGAACCTAAGAAGATAACCTGGTTTTTTTCTCCTTATTTCTTGAATCAAACATACAGACTTAATTCCACAAAAAATGGCGAAATGAATATTTCGCCATAATGAGTGAACAAATGTCCAATATGAATTATTTTAAGTCTAGAGATTCTCTAATATTTTAAAGAAAATATCGCGTTTAGCAGGAGAAAGCGGAACTTCAGAACCATCTTTCATAACTACAGAACCGCCGTTACCTTTATCATAGCGATCAACGTAGTCTAAGTTAATTAAGTGAGATTGTTGCACGCGCAAGAAATTGTGTGAAGAAAGCAATGTTTCGTATTCCTTCAAGGTTTTTGAAACAAGGATTTTCTTTCCACCTACAAGGAAGAAAGAAGTGTAATTACGATCTGCTTCACAACGGATAATTTCATGAAGTTCAACCACATAAACACTTTCTTGTGTCTTTAAGACCAAACGTCGTTTTTGATTCGGTTGAATGTTGTTTTGCAAGGCGTCAAACTGACTGTCTTCTTTCTTGTCATCAACTGCTTGAATTGCACGTTCAACCGCCGCTCTTAATTCAGAAGGATCAATTGGTTTTAACAAATAATCCAAGGCACTGAATTTAATTGCTTTGATCGCGAATTCTTCGTGAGCCGTAATAAAAACGACTTCAAAATTTTTATTCTTAACAGAACGAAGTACATCAAAACCAGTTCCATCCGGCATTTGAATGTCCAGAAAAACAATGTCTGGTTTGATTTCTTCAATGGCTTTTATCCCAGATTGTACATTCTCTCCAGCAGGAATTGCTTCAATGTCAAATCCAAATGACGTAATCATTTTTGCGATTAACTCACGTGTGCGGTTTTCATCGTCAATAATCAAAGCTTTTTTCATGTGTCAAGAGATTTAGGGTTGTCTTCTTTGTACGGTAACGAAATTAATACTTTTGTCCCGGTTTCCAATTTTTTATTGTAATCTTCTATGATCAAAAATCCTTCAGTACGGTATTTTTTATTCAGATTATCAATACGTTCCTTCGTAATTTTCATTGCCATCGATTTATGGGCCTTACTTTTCTTATTCATTTCAGCGCCTTTTCTTCCAATGCCATTGTCCTCAATTAAAATTTGAAGCATTTCATCGACTTTGTTAAAAGTAACATTGATAAATCCGCCTTCGATCGTATGTAATTGCCCATGTTCAATTGCATTTTCAATAAACGGTTGCGTAATCATAGGCGGAATCATTGCATATTCGCTACTGATTTCAGATGAAACATCAATTTTAAATTCAAAACGATCCTCAAAGCGCAATTTTTGTGTTTCCAAATATTTTTGAAGAATCTCAATTTCAGTCTGAATCGGAATAAATTCTTTCGGAGAGTTTTCTAAGATCAATCGCATCAAACGTGAAAAGTTAACCAAGAATTTTGATGAATTCACGGTATCATTTTCATAAATGTAACTTTGTATTACACTCATGGCATTGAAGACGAAATGTGGATTCATTTGTGTTCTCAGCAGGGTTTGGGACATTTCTGCCTCGCGCTGTTGTTGCTTAATTTTCGTTTGATTCCAGCGATAGAAACCAATAATACCAGCCAATACAATGATAATCAAGAAGGCAAAAATGATATACATCTGGAAATTGTTCCTTAATTGACTATTTTCCAATTTTGTTGATGTTAAGGCGCGTTCTTGTTGCTGACGTTCGAGGGAATCTCCTTGTAAACTAATCAAACGCTCTCGTTGTTCCGAGCGGTACAACTCACTTAACTCAGCAATTTTTGTCGCCGCTTGAACGGTGGTATTGCTATCCAAATAATCCAAATAAAGTTGAAGATAGCGCAATGATTCTTTGGTATTTCCAACGTCTTTGTAAACACTTGACATTACGCGATACGTATTGTAAATCTGATTTTTAGAACCAAACTGTTCACGAATTTCGATGGAACGTTGCAAATAATTGAGGGCATTCGCATATTTCTTTTGTTTCTGGAAAATCGTTCCAACATTGTGATATACACCTGCAATTTTCTCCTTATTTCCAGTTGATTCATACAAGACCAAGGCCTGATTGAAATTACTCGATGCTTGCGCGTATTTTTTTTGCTCGCGATAAATAATTCCCAAGTTATTGTGCGCTTCACCTAAACCATTTAAGTCATTCAATTGAGTCAACAAATCGATTGCTTTCTCCGTGTTTTCAATCGCTTTTTTGTATTCCTTCCGATCAAAATAGACTGTTCCAAGATTTGAAAGTGCTAAACCCATTTGTCGCCGATCGACAATTTTTTTAGCATAATCATACGATTGCTTGAAGTAATATTCAGCGTCATCCAAGTTCAAAATGATACGCTGCGACTGACCTAATTCACGATTGTATTTGGCAAGCTGATAAATATTGTTCGTCTCGGAAGCCATCTCCAAGGCCAAAATGTTTTTTGCAACGCTTAACTCTACTTGACCGAAATAATCATAAATGCGTGCCTGTGTATTGAAACTTTCGGAAAGAATATTTTTATTGGAAGTTCGCCGTGCATATTGAATGGCTTGATCGGTATAAAATAAGGCAGAATCTTTGTTGTTCTGGAACATAAAATTCAAGGCCAAATAGTTATTTGTTTCCGCAATTTTAGCATTGTTTCGCTTTCGTTTTGCTAAACGTTGTGCATAATTCAAATAGAATTTCGCGGTTTCAAATTCCAACGAATAACTGTGGTAATAACCAAGATGACGGTAAATTTTAAATGTTACTTCGTCGGATGGAATGCGATTCAAAAAGGGCTGACACGCCAAAATATCCCTGAAATATTCATCCTGATTTCCTAGAATTTCATTCACCTCAGCGCTGTACATCAAAGCTGCAAAACGCAATGAATCATCAAAAACACGACTCTTTTGTAGCAAAACATGCGTCATTGAATCAGCTCGGAAAATATTATTTGTTTTGTAATACTCTCCTAATGAAAGCATGCGTAAGAACTTCTTCGTGTCGTTTTTCTCACGTTTGATGGTTTCGATTAATTGTTTCTCACGAGAATTTTGTCCGTATGAAAAGTTTGGATTCAGCCAAAGCAAAATCAACAGGAAAAACAAGGATGTGAACGACTTAAATTTCATTTGAAGTTTAAAAATAGTATTTTGATTGGAAAACACAATTATTATTCGCTTCAAGCATTTGATAGCTTTAAAATTGAGTAAAAATTGCCACTTTCTTTTTCCCACCATTTCTTTATCTTTGCACCTTCGTAAATAAGAAGAAACGCATGGAATACAATTTTCGCGATATTGAAAATAACTGGAGAAAGTTTTGGGCTGAAAACAAAACATTCAAAGTAACTGAAGATACTTCAAAACCAAAATACTATGTTTTAGACATGTTTCCTTATCCTTCAGGTGCGGGATTGCATGTTGGACATCCACTTGGCTATATTGCATCTGATATCTATGCGCGCTACAAGCGTTTGCAAGGATTTAATGTTTTGCATCCAATGGGTTACGATTCTTTTGGTCTTCCAGCCGAACAATATGCGATTCAAACGGGTCAACATCCTGCAATTACGACAGAAGAAAACATCGCTCGTTACCGCGATCAATTGGATAAAATTGGATTCTCTTACGATTGGGATCGCGAGGTACGCACTTCGTCTCCTGAATATTACAAATGGACGCAATGGATTTTTAAACAATTATTCGATTGCTACTACGATAACACAAGCAACAAAGCAGAACGAATTTCTAAATTGGTTGAAGCGTTTGAAGCAAATGGAAACGCCGAGATAAACGCTGTTTCTGATTGCGAAACGATTTTTACAGCAGCCGAATGGAAAGCCTTTGATGAGCGAAAAAAAGAAGAAGTTTTACAAGAATATCGCTTGGCTTATCTAGCAGATAGCTGGGTAAACTGGTGTCCAGCATTAGGAACTGTTTTAGCGAATGATGAAGTCGTAAATGGTGTTTCTGAGCGCGGTGGTCATCCGGTAGAACAAAAATTAATGCGTCAATGGTCGATGCGAATCAAAGCATATGCTGAACGTTTATTGACTGGTTTGGAAACGGTTGATTGGACAGATTCGATCAAAGACCAACAACGCAATTGGATTGGAAAATCACAAGGATGTTCACTTTTCTTCCCTCTTTGGAGGGGGAATGAGGGAGAGTTTAATGACTCAACGGCGACTGAGGCTCTCGAAGGCGCCATTGAAGTATTTACGACTCGTCCTGATACAGTTTACGGTGTTTCCTTCATGGTTCTTGCACCAGAACATCCATTTGTGGATCAAATCACAACAGCTGAATATGCAGAAGGCGTTGCGAATTACAAAAAAGAAGCATCGCTTAAATCAGAGAGAGATCGCCAGGCAGATGTGAAAAACATTACCGGACAATTCACAGGTGCTTTTGCTATTCATCCTTTCACAGGTGAAAAAGTGCAAATTTGGATTGGTGATTACGTCTTGGCTTCTTATGGAACAGGTGCTGTAATGGCCGTTCCGTGTGGCGATCAACGCGATTACGATTTTGCGAAACATTTCAACTTAGAAATCAAAAATATTTTTGCTGATGTCGATATTTCAGAAGCAGCTTACACCGAAAAAGACGCTGTAATTGCAAATTCTGACTTTTTAAACGGCTTGGATGCAAAAACGGCGATGAAAAAGCCATTGAAGCAATCGAAGCAAAAGGATTAGGGAAAGGAAAAACAAATTACCGTTTGCGTGACGCTGTTTTCAGCCGTCAACGTTATTGGGGCGAACCATTCCCGGTGTATTTTGAAAACGAATTACCAAAATTGGTAAACGACGATCAATTACCGATTCGTTTGCCGGAAGTCGATAAATACTTGCCGACAGAAGCTGGTGAACCACCGTTAGCCCGCGCAACAAAAGAAGCGTGGAAAGAACAGTTCCAAGGCGATCGAATGGATTACAATACAATGCCAGGTTGGGCTGGAAGCTCTTGGTACTTCTTGCGCTACATGGATCCAAAAAATGAAGCGGAATTCGTTTCAAAAGAAAAAGCAGATTACTGGAAACAGGTCGATTTATACATCGGTGGTTCGGAGCACGCAACAGGGCATTTGTTGTACGCACGTTTCTGGACAAAATTCTTGTTCGATCAGGGCTACATTTCATTTGATGAGCCCTTTGCAAAAATGATCAACCAAGGGATGATTTTGGGAAGAAGTAGTTTTGTGTATCGTGTCAAAGATTCGAACAAATTTGTTACAAATTCATTGAAAGACAATTACGAGGTTGCTGCACTTCACGCTGACATTTCAATGGTTGACAATGATAAATTGGACATCGAAGCCTTTAAAGCTTGGCGTTCTGAATTTGCAAATGCTGAATTTATTTGTGAAGAAGATGGTTCATACATCTGCGGTAATGAAGTAGAAAAAATGTCGAAATCCAAATTCAACGTTCAAACACCAGATGAATTGGTCGAGAAATTTGGAGCAGATACCTTGCGTATGTACGAAATGTTCTTGGGTCCATTGGAACAAAGTAAACCGTGGGACACGAAAGGAATCAATGGAGTACATAATTTCTTGCGTAAATTATGGCGTTTGTTCAACATCGATGAAAATGGTCAAGCGCATGTTTCTGCAGAACCAGCTTCGAAAGATTCGTTGAAAACATTGCATCGTACCATCAAAAAATGACAGATGATTTAGATCGTTTCTCTTTCAATACAGGCGTTTCGAACTTTATGATTTGCGTGAATGAATTGACCGATCAGAAATGTAACAATAAGCATATTTTACAAGAATTGTTGATCATGCTTTCACCGTACGCGCCACACATTTGTGAAGAATTGTGGGTGAAATTGGGCAATGAAGCAGGCACGATTAATTTCGCAAGCTTCCCGAAATTTGATGAAAATCACTTGGTAGAAGCAAACATCGCTTATCCAGTTTCATTCAATGGTAAAATGCGTTTGAAAATTGAATTACCAACTGCCTTCACACCAAAAGAAGTAGAAGAAGCAGTATTAGCGAATGCGGATGCACAAAAATACTTGGAAGGGAAAACACCGAAAAAGGTAATCGTTGTTCCTGGTAAGATTGTGAACATAGTGCTTTAATTTGAAGCAGTACATAATTGATTTCTGTAAAATTTAGCCGTATGAAATTGAGCTTTTTCGTTTTAGCAATTTTGCTATTATTCAGTTGTTCAGAGAAAGCAACAAGCGAAACTAAGTCTGAGGAAAAGCAAGAATCACTAGTAGGGAAGTGGGAATTAATGTATTATACCGTTTCTATGATGGATAATGATGGTACACTAACCGAACTCAAAGACGATGGTAAATTGGTTACAGGTTCAATTACGAATAAACAAACCAATAAAATCGAAAAAGTAAATAGACCTTCACTAGGATTAATGGTATTGGAACTTAAAGAAAAAAAGTCTTTTAGTTTCAGAACTCCACTGGATGAAGGTGAATATACAATTGAAGAAGGTACTTGGGAAGATGTTTCAAAAAGTCCAAAATTTAAAAGTGGCAATAAAATCCTGTTTGGAACCAAATTGAAAAAAATCAAACGTTTTAATAAAGAAGGAATTGTTATTGACTCAATGGATGGGATGTTTGCAGTACCAATAAATGTCTATGAAGTGATTTCTAATAATGGCAAACAGCTTGAAATCAAAGTATTCTACAAAAATGGAATAGAAGGAAAAAATTATCCTAAAACAATCATGAATTTTAAAAAGGTTTAATGCATACAGAAAACAAGGACTGAAATAATAATTGGCGGACATTGTTCGCCTTTTTTAGTATTTTAGTTAAAATGTTCATTCATGAGAAACTACTTTTTTACAAGCATCCTTTTGTTTTTTACTCACATTGCCTTTGGACAAGACAAATCCATTCATTTTGGTATTGAAAATTCAAATGCGTATAATTTTCGTTTCGTAAACAAAATTCAAGATTATTCGTTGACGCACAGTGCTTTGTTATTTGGTATTTCCAGCGGAAACCATTCGTTTTTTCTAGGTCCAGAATATACATACTTAAGTAAACCAATAGGCGATGATGCTGATCACATCAAGCATTCCATGATTGGTGGTTCGTTTGCCTACACCTATGCGCACAACCTGAAAAAATGGAACAATGTGGACATGATTTTCCGTTTCAATTATTCTGTTTTTCAGCAACAAGTGACAGATTACAAAGGCATAGAAACGGTAAAATCGGTAATTTACGAAAACACAGTTGATCTTGGGTTAAAGAAACGTTTTGCCAACAAGCTTTATGTTTATGGCAGTCTTGGCTTTGGTTCAACAAACGGATTTTTTCTAATGGTGGACAAAGCTGAATTTTCGGCAAGAGCAGGTTTCGGATATACATTTTAGGTGAACCTGTAACTTTTCGTCGGTGCTGCTTGTTTTTAAAGCATGAAAAACATTATTCCTACCATTTGTGTCTGGTTTCTAGTTCAAGGAACGTATGCACAAGACACACTCCGTTTAGAAAAACGCGCTCCGCATACAATTTATGTCGAAGCATTTGGACAAGGTTTATACGATGCAATTGCCTATGATCGACTCATTGTACAAGGGCCAAAACATGTTACCTCTTTTTCAGCTGGTTTAACGATTGTACCCACAAAATATTTATTTGTTGCTGGTGTACCTTTAAGTTACAATTGGTTACTTGGAAAACGAAACCATTTTTTGGAGTTAGGACTTGGACTTTCCGCGATGTACCTGGTAGAAGGAAATGTTCATTTTAGCTCAACGACCAACGACTTGAATGGAAATCCGATTACAATCGAACGAATGGGCTATATTCCTCATTTTTACTCGTATTTCACGCCAAAAATCGGATACCGTTTTCAGCAAAAGGAAGGTGGATTGTTTTTGCGCGCAACATTAACTCCTGCTGTGGCAATGGTCAACTATGATGGAATGCTTGTGGAATATGGAAGTCAAATGAAATACAATAGTTTTAGCGGTTTTTCGTTTTTCAGAGAAGCTGCATTTTTTCCTTTTCGAGTTTTCCCTTGGGCAGGAATTTCCGTAGGCTACACATTTGATAACTAATTAAAAAACAGTTGGCTATAGATGGATTAAAAAATATGGCATACACTTTGCTTTTGCGTTTGGACTTAAATTAAAGATCATGAAAAAGTTTGCTTATTTCTTTGGATTAGTAGGATTGGTTGTCTTAATGACAAGTACTACAGAAGTTACTTACCCAACTGTAACCAATAAAGCTTTTCAAGCTGGTGAGAAATTGCGTTACCGCGTTACTTACGGATTTATGGATGCTGGAGAAGCAGTTATGGAAGTGAAAACAACTACAAAAAAAGGCGCAGGTCGTGAGTTGTTACAAGCGACTGGAACTGGTAAAACCCTTGGAGGATTCAACGCTTTCTATAAAGTCAATGATAAATATGAAACGTATTTAGACAAAAAAGGAATTTTTCCTTGGTTCTTCGTGCGTCGTGTAGATGAAGGTGGTTACAAAATTAATCAAGATTATACCTTCAATCACGATAAATACAAAGTGAACAACGGAAAAGGAAAAGATTTCAAAATTCCAATTGGAATTCAAGATATGATCTCTTCTTTCTATTACGCTCGTACATTGGATTTCAAAAACATGAAAAAAGGAAAAACGTTTGAGTTCAAATGTTTCATGGACGATGAAATCTACAACCTTAAAATTAAATATGTGGGCGATGAGGTGATCACAATTCGTAAAGGAAAGTTCAATTGCCACAAATTTGTTCCAGTTGTACAAACAGGTCGCTACTTTAAAAGCGAAGAAGACGTTAACTTTTGGGTAACGAATGATGATAATAAAATCCCTGTTTTAGTAAAAGCTAAAATTCCAGTAGGTGTTGTGAAAATGCACTTAGTTGAATGGAGCGGATTGAAAAACGAACTAAAAAGCAAGATAAAATAAACCAATTCAATCAATTGAAACGCCACTTAGATACAATTCTGAGTGGCGTTTTTAGTTTATTAAAAATCGAATCTTGATAAAAAATTTAGACTAATTTTTCGAAAAGTTAGTTTAGTATAACATTTCATTTAATTTTGCTCAAAAATCATTCTATGGACAGCACATTTGCATTAGTGGAGAAGGAGGCAATAGCTGATTTACACTTTCCAACAACGGAAGTATTGAAATCAGAAAAAGAAGCAGTAGCTTTGAAAGTGGAGTTGGAAAGAGCAATTGCACTTGGAAATTTAGAGCATCACAAGGTGAAAATTTACTTTGAAGATGACAAGAAAAAAAGAGTGGTAAATACGACAATTTGGGCAGTTACGGATAACGCAATCGTTTTAAAACAAAATGTTGTGATTCCGATTAAAAGAATATATAAATTAGAAATTTAAAGGGTAATCATGTCTAAGAGAAGAGCCATAATTAGTTACGATAAATTAACTATCGATCAAAAGAAACAAATCTTGAAGGACTTTCCTGATGGATATATCAACCACCTTACAACAATCAAAACGCCAACCGGAGAAACTTTAGATGCGTTGATGTGGGAAACAGATGAAGTTATTTACTTAGTAAAAATCAACAAAATTGTTCCTAAAGCAGCTGTTGTTGATGACGAAGATGATGACTTCGAAGAAGATGACTTCGAAAAAGTTGATGTAAAAGACGACGAAATGGATTCAGATGATGATGACGACGACGATTATGATCAACCAGATGTTGACGAAGAAGAAGATGACGATGATGAATAATCATTAAAATAATTGAAAATCCCGTGCTAGTTAGTGCGGGATTTTTTGTTTTAAGGAGTGTAAAAGACGGCAGTACTTGTTTTGTTACAAAATGATCCACTTGATAAAATCGTAAGCTCAATTTTTGTTTCAGAATCTAAAAAATTTAATAGTCCTACGATTTGTTCGGAAAAGCCATCGCCAGAGCCTAAAAATGTTCTGTCAATACTCGGAATGAACAGTGAATATTTCGCTATGTAAATTTTTTCTTTAAAGATATTGGCTATTTCCGGAGTATATCCATAACGGATTTTGAGGTTATCCAAATCCAAAGTGTGCCCGTTCCGAGCATCTCCAATAAATAGTTCGCGTCGAGGAATTTGGCGAATGGAAAACACAAATGTATCCCGTGAATAGATTGATGTATTCTTGCCATTTAGATAAAAGTGATCAATTTGAAGCAGTGAACTATCCGTCAAATTCGGGTAAATGAAAATTGTAGATGGGTTTTCTTCAATTGTAAACAGTGAATCGTTTCTAAGACTGGTTATTTTTAGTAGATAACATGAATCTGCTGAACTGATTGAATTTGGCCTTCCACGAAACAATAATTTTATCGAGGTTGTGTCATTAATAATTTGACCGTTCACCAAAATTTGGCTGAATCCAACAACATGAATTAATAAGAATAGAGAAAGTAAGAGCTTCATTTTCACATTTCACCTTTTCATAGAAATACAAAAAGCTGAACTAGTAACAATTAATATAAAAATGGTTGGACAGGTCGCGACCTATCCGTACCATTAATTATAAGTTCTATTGTCTTTAATCATTCAATTTCAAGACAGCCATAAATGCTTCTTGCGGAACTTCTACACGACCAACTTGGCGCATTCGTTTCTTACCTTCTTTTTGTTTTTCCAACAATTTACGTTTACGTGAAATATCACCACCATAACATTTTGCGGTAACGTCTTTACGCAAGGCTTTGATTGTTTCACGCGCAATTACTTTCGCACCAATCGCTGCTTGAATTGGAATTTCGAATTGTTGACGAGGTATCAGTTCTTTCAGTTTAACACAAATCTTTTTACCCAAATCATAGGCATTACTTCTGTGAACCAAGGCTGAAAGTGCATCTAATTGTTCACCATTCAACAACAAATCCATTTTGATCAAATCCGATTGTTTGTAACCAATTGGATGGTAATCAAATGAAGCATAACCACGAGAAACTGATTTTAAACGATCATAAAAATCAAATACAATTTCAGCTAATGGCATTTCAAATGTTAACTCAACACGATCTTGCGTCAAATAAACTTGATTGCGTAACTCACCACGCTTCTCAATACACAAAGTCATAATTTGCCCGATGTATTCAGATTTTGTGATGATTTGAGCTTTAATGTATGGCTCTTCAATTCGATCAACTCCAGATGGATCAGGAAGCTCAGAAGGATTGTTCACCGTCAACGCTTTTTCTCTATCTTTTGTCATGTAACAATAATAAGACACGTTGGGAACCGTCGTAATTACTGTCATATTGAATTCACGCTCCAAACGTTCCTGGATAATTTCCATGTGTAGCATTCCCAAGAATCCACAACGGAAACCAAATCCAAGTGCAGCTGAAGATTCTGGTTCAAACACCAACGATGAATCGTTCAATTGCAATTTTTCCATGGAATAACGCAACTCTTCGTAATCATCCGTTTCAACTGGGTAAATACCAGCAAATACCATTGGTTTCACGTCCTCAAAACCTTTGATTGCACTATCACATGGATCAGCAGCAAGTGTGATTGTATCACCAACTTTAACTTCTTTCGCTGTCTTAATCCCTGAAATGATGTATCCAACATCTCCTGCTTTTACCTCATTTTTCGGGCTTAAATCCATTTTCAAGATTCCAACTTCATCCGCGTTGTAATCTTTTCCCGTATTAAAGAAACGCACTTTATCACCTTTGCGAATAATTCCATTTTTCACTCGGTAGTATGCGATAATTCCTCTAAATGGATTGAAGACTGAATCGAAAATCATTGCTTGCAAAGGAGCGTTTTCTTCACCTTTTGGAGCCGGAATACGATTGATGACTGCTTCTAAAATTTTGTCAACTCCCAAACCAGTTTTACCAGATGCAGGAATAATATCCTCCATGTCACAACCAATCAACTCAATAATTTGATCTGAAACTTCTTCTGGCATTGCACCAGGTAAATCCATTTTATTTAAAATTGGAATGATTTCTAAATCGTGTTCCAATGCTAAATATAAGTTTGAAATAGTTTGTGCTTCAATTCCTTGTGAAGCATCAACAATCAATAAAGCACCTTCACATGCCGCAATTGAGCGCGAAACTTCATATGAGAAATCAACGTGTCCCGGAGTATCAATCAAATTTAGAACATAATCTTGTCCTTCAAATTTGTAATTCATTTGAATCGCGTGACTTTTGATCGTAATTCCACGTTCACGTTCCAAATCCATATCATCCAAGGCTTGCGCTTGCATTTCACGATCAGAAATGGTTCCAGTCGTTTGCAATAAGCGATCGGCCAAGGTACTTTTTCCGTGGTCAATGTGGGCGATAATACAGAAATTACGTATGTTCTTCATAAATAAATTTGACTAATTGATGGTCCTTGTTTTTCGATAAGGAGAGCAAAAATACATCAAAAAATCTATATTTCCTCGCTATTTTAGAAGACATTAAAGGGTTCGATTCAGGAAGTGAAATTGGAATGAATGGAAAAAGAAAAGGAGGACTCTTGCAAAATCCTCCTTTAAAACCTAAACCTAAACTACTACTACTTATGAAAACTAACTTTTACTACTATTTCGATATTCAAATTGTGTGCCAACTTTTCAAATCGTTTGTCGGTAATTGTTATCTATTAAACGCACAACTCGCCAAATAATTACAGTTGTATTTGTTATTTAACGTTTTTT
>JACCEA010708085.1_pt1 | contig 24762 bp, 30 predicted proteins | sample 7449851 | NCBI WGS metagenome assembly JACCEA01 (sample SAMN15323453, study PRJNA562643) | freshwater metagenome | isolation source: river surface water | place: USA:Blue River Watershed | collected 2017-08-18 | reverse complement strand
AAGGCGCTGGGCAACAACCCGACAGACCCTGTGGCATCAACGAATTTTGATAAAGGGGCTGTGTTTCACGTGGGTGAGGCAGGCAGTGTTGTGCAAGTCAACCGTGATGGCTCACCGTTGGGTTCAAAGCCTGTAGACGCTGAATTGGCTGCGTTCATCCAAGCGAATACGGGTGGGGCTAACTCGCCTTATCAGTGGGTGATGCCGCAAGCGGGAACGACCAATCCGAATGCGGGGTTGAACACCATCACGCCAAATGCCAATGGGTGTGTGACGGCTGAGTGTGCGGCGAGTATTGTTCCTGTAACCAAGCCTAATAATGGGGCAACGGCTTTTGGCATAGGTATAGATTCAGAATCAAATGTCGGGCTAAGGGAAATTCTTCCAGCACACACAGCTCCATTAACGAAAGAGCCAATAGGTGGCTCGACGAATGCCCAAGTTGAGTGGGCAAATCAAGTAAACCCACTACGCGAGATTGGGGTGAATAGGGCTGTTTATTTAGGAGGTAAAGGCGTTGATGCGGCAATTTCATATGGAATAGGAAAAGTGGCAGATGTAGTCGCTCCTCTGCCTTCAGGTAGCGATAAGTCAGAAAAATGAGGCTTAATCATGGACTTTTTATCGTTGGTTATAGACATCTTGAAGTGGGTCTCGAAAAAGCTGTCAGCCATATTTGGATATCAAATGGATGAGTTTGAGCAGATCATCTGTGCTGTTTTGCTTTTTTCATTGACAGTCATGTTGGCTGGAATTTTTCTACGCTATTTCTTTTTCACTTGAAAACCATGAGCTTCATACAAGGTGAAGACATGCAAATCTCGGCGCAGCAAGACCTCAACAACGTAGGCGGCAGCATCAACGCAGTCAACAGCCTAAGCGCCCGCGCTGCGGTTGCATTGGGGGCTGGGGCTTTAGGCGGAGCCGTTTCATCTAAGCCTGTTGTTCAAAATGCAGTAACTGAAGTAACCAGTGCAGCACTAAAGACAATTGTTGAGCCTTCGGAGAAAAAATGATGCTTGGTTTTTCCTTCAGTGAAAAAGAGCCCAACATTGAGCAATCTTTTGGTCATCTTTTAATGCAAGGGGTTAGAACACGATCTCTACGGTTGCCTTTGCTTTTTTTGGGATTTATTGCTCTCGCCGTACCGCTTAATCTTTTGAATGGAGGTGATGGGTGGGAGGTTTTTTCCAAACTTGTGCAACCAACGGGATTTAAGGGCATCTCAAGACATTGGGATCCTCCGTTATTTGTTTTTTTAATCATTGCCATTTTTGTCGATGGATTCGTTTGGTCACTTTATTGGTTTTTCCGAGTTCGCAATCCGAGCTACATCAAAAAAATGGAAGAGTACAAACGTAGAAAGTTATCGTCAAAGAGCGAAATTGCCGAGGATCAAAAACACAGATGAAGTGAAAAATTTTCAAGAAAAAATAGGCAAATAAGCAGTACTCCATTTGAGGGTTTTTATGGGAAAAATATCTCGCTTCTTTTTGAAAAATGGACAGCTCAAACTGGAAATCGCCATCTTGATGGCGGCAGTGGCGTTGTGTTTGATTTTTTTGCCTTGGGTTTTTGATCTCAATCGTTCGCTCAGTTATTTGATGTCATGTGTAGGTGCTGTGATTGGAGTCATAGCTGCTGAGTCAGATAGGTTCGGTAATAAGAGTTTTACTAACGACCCTCTCGGCTGGCGAGCCGCAAAGGCAAGTTATGAGAGCAAAGAGGATGAAGGGCAAAAGGTCATCAAATAATGAACCTGCAAACCCACCGACTGATCAACGAGAGCCTGCAAGACACAGCCACCTATGCCGAGAAAAACCAACAAGTCGGCGGCTCGGTGATGGTGGGGGTAACTCCAACAGGCCCCGTCAAAGGCAACGTCAACTATGCAAAGAGCAACATCAACAGCACCTACGCAAGCGTGACCGAGCAAAGCGCCATCAAAGCGGGTGATGGTGGTTTTACCGTTAACGTGCAAGGCAACACCGACCTCAAAGGTGGTGCTATCACCTCAACCCAAGCTGCGATAGACAACAACAAAAACACCTTCAGCACAGGCGGCACGTTAACGACAAGCGACATACAAAACAAAGCCGCCTACGACGCCAACAGCGTGAGTGTGAACGTAGGCATGGGCAGCACACCTGGGCAAAGCGCCAGTGCTGGTATGAGCGGTGTGGGTTTTGGCACAGACAAAGGCAACGCAGCCAGCACCACCACAGCAGGTATTAGCGGCATTGCGGGTGATGCAAGCAAACGTACAGGTGACGCACAGCAGGGCATAGCTCAGATATTTAACAAAAATCAGGTCAAAGCCGAGATAGGTGCACAAACGGCCATTACGAGTGAGTTTGGTAAGAACGCAGCCAAAGCGGTGGGCGAGTATGCAGCCACGCAGCTCAAGGCGTTGAACAAACAAGCTGACGCCGAAACCGACCCCGACAAACTAGCCACCCTCAAAGCCGAAATAGCCAAGTGGAGCGAAGGCGGGGCCTACCGCGTGGCGATGCACACCGTGGTGGGCGGCCTCACAGGCGGCACGGCAGGGGCTGTGGGTGCGGGCAGTGCCAGCGCAGCCGCGCCAAGCATTGACCAGCTACAAACCCAACTGCAACAAGGCCTGCAGAGCGCGGGCCTGAGCGAAGGTGCAAGCAAAGTGATAGCGGGTTTGGCCAGCGGTGCCACAGCCGCAGGCATAGGCGCAGCGGCCAGCGGTGGCAGCGTGGCGGGTGGGGCTACGGCGTTTAATGCGGATATGAATAACAGGCAGTTGAGCTTGCCTGAGCGTCAAAACGCACTCAACCTAGCTGCCAAGAGCGGAGGTAAATACACAGCGCAACAAATTGAAGATGCGTTGCGCCTAGCTAGCAACAAGGCAACGGGAGAGACAGCGGCATCGAACATCATCCTTGACCCAAGCAAAGACAAGGCGCTGGGCAACAACCCGACAGACCCTGTGGCATCAACGAATTTTGATAAAGGGGCTGTGTTTAACGCGGGTGAGGCAGGCAGTGTTGTGCAAGTCAACCGTGATGGCTCACCGTTGGGTTCAAAGCCTGTAGACGCTGAGTTGGCTGCCTACATTCAAGCGAACACGGGTGGGGCTAATTCGCCTTATAAGTGGGTTACACCGCAGGCAGGAGCGACCAATCCAAACGCGAGCTTGAACACCATCACGCCTAATGTCAATGGGTGTGTGACAGCTACTTGCGCAGCTGGATTACCGCTAGATAGAAATCCAATTAGAGATAGTGTTGATATTCGCAACGATGTTGCGGATGGGGCTGCACTCGTCGGTCGTGGAGCGGGTGTTGTGAGTAATACAGCAACAGCAATTGAAGTAGGCAGTCCAGACCCCAGAATAAAAATTGGGGCGGCAGCTGTTGGTGCTACGGCAACTGCTGTTGACTTCGCATCAAAGGTTGTAGAGCAAGTTGCTAGACCTGATACAGGAAAGGGTGCTGTTGAAGTGGGGGCAACTATGCTGGGTGATATTGCTAATAAGGTAGCGCCAATTGCGGCACCAATTTCTAACGAAATTATTGAGAAGATTAAAGACACAAACGAACTGAAAAACATCCAAGAAAAAATTGGCAAGTAAGCATTAAGTTAAGGATCTATATGGGAAAAATATCTGTTCTTTTCTTAAGAAATGGACGACTTAAAATGGGAATCGCCGTATTAATGGTAATGGTTTCACTGTGTCTAATTTTTTTGCCTTGGTTTTTTGAACTCAATCGTTCGCTCAGCTATTTGATGATGTGTATTGGTACTGTAATTGGAACGATTGCTGCGGAGTCAGATAGGTTTGGTAACAAGAGTTTTACCAATGACCCTCTTGGTTGGCGAGCTGCTAAAGCAAGCTATGAAGTTAACCAATTCAAAGACGACGAGAAAGAAAAAACAAATAAAGAATGAATAAATCGCTCAATGACACCACGAAAGCGATTGCGATTCTTCCGGTTGCGGTGGGGGCGACGGTGGCAGCTCCTGAAGCTGCTTTAGTTAGTGGTGGTGTGAACATTGGTGCACAAATTCTCAAAGGTGAAGGTGTCAGTCCTACAGAAGCGTTGGTCTCTACGACGATGGGGCCAATCGGTGCGGCGGCTACTGAAGCGCAAGCTGTGAAAGCGATTGTTGAGCAAGGCGGCAAGGTGGCGGCTGCTGTGAATGGTGTCATTGGAGCAGTGACAAATGTGGCTAGTGATGCTGGGGCCAAAGTTCTGAAGGGTGACGATGTGACAAGTGGTGATGTTGCATCCAAAGGTTTAGCAGGAGCTGCTACAGCAATGTTGCCAGCCAAACCTGCGTTAATTCAGCCAATTGCAGGCGAGGCAATCAACACTGCTGCTGACGCACTCAAAAATGTGATTGACAACGCAATCACAGGAGGTCAGAAATGAGTGAACGAACTTATATTGATTTTTTAAAAACTAACTTTTTGACTTTTTTTATCAGGTTGCCCTTGCTGACATTGGCATTGATGCCAGTGTTTTTTGTGCTGTATGGAGGGGAAATTCATAAAATTGGCGAGGTTGTAAAACAATTGATGACGTTAGGTAATGTTGTTAAATATTTCGGAGTGTTAATCATTTCCTATGTCGGGCACGTTACATATGGTTGGATTCAAGCTAAAGAGTAGGCTGTTGCTAGATGGCAGCAATGATGTCAGCCTAAAGGAGGCGGTGATATGACACATCTCTTTATTAAAGATGGCTACTTGACGAAATGGTTTTCCAATTTTCTATTTTTAGGTGGACTAGGTGGAATGAGTCTGGCCTTTATATTTTTAAATGGATGGATGTTTTATTTAGCATTGGTTATTGGTTTAGTGATTGCATCAATCTCAAGTTTTGAAGCAAAAGCGAGAGTCTTAGGCTTGAAGCCATTCACAAACGACCCTCTTGGTTGGCGAGCTGCTAAAGCAAGTTACGAGACCAATAAGTCTCAAAGCGACGAAACGGAAAAGGTAACCAAAGAATGAGCCCATCAACCCACCGCGAAGTTTTGAATAAACCCCGTGGCTGTCTGATGGTGGTGGGACTGTGCGTGTCAAGTGCCACAGCGGCCAATGTGCAAGCCGTAGGCGCGTTGAAAGTCAGCGCCACGGTAGGCGGCAACTTGAATGTTGAGAGCCTGCAAGACACAGCCACCTATGCTGAGAAAAACCAACAAGTGGGTGCATCAGGAATGATTGGTGCAGGTGGCAGCGGCAGCGCGAACTTTGCTAAAAGCAACATCAACAGCACCTATGCGTCAGTGACCGAACAAAGCGGCCTCAAAGCAGGTGATGGCGGCTTCACCGTCAACGTGCAAGGCAACACCGACCTCAGAGGCGGCGCCATTACCAGCACGCAAGCTGCGATAGACAACAACAAAAATACCTTCAATACAGGCGGCACGTTAACGACAAGCGACATCCAAAACAAAGCCAGCTTTGATGCCAAGAGCCTGAGTTTGAGCGTCAGCGCAGGAAACTCACCCATGCCCGGCCAAGGCCTGAGCAGCACGCTCAGTGGTGTGGGTTTTGGTACAGACAAAGGCAGTGCTAACAGCACCACCACAGCGGGCATCAGCGGCATCGTGGGTGACGCGGGCAAGCGCAACCTTGGTAACACGCAACGGCTCAACAGTTTGTGGTGATTTAAGAAAACAGTTAAGCCTATTTTAAAAATGACGATTAAAAAATCTGAAGATCAAGCGTCCTCCGAATCAACTTGGAATTGGTTTGGCATCCCGTTAAGTGTATGGCTCACGTTAACTGGGGCGTATTGCATCTATGCCATTCATCTCGCGGGTAGGTTTTTTCATGAAACATACCTTGGACTGTTTGGCATTGATGCCAACCTATTTCCTCGTTCACTGGAGGAAATAGCCGCGTTGGGGCAGGTGGTGATGCTTGAGCGATTCACACGTATTTTTATGGTTCTCGTGGATGCATTGAATGCTCAAGGCTGGTGGATATGGGGTGGTTTGAGTTTGTATTTTTTTGGAATATTTTTAGCCATACGCTATTTTCCCAAAGGGGCGGCCGAGTCCAAACGACTCCCTCAGTTGCCGTTGTGGGTTAAAGATGCTGGAAAAGGTGTTTTCTTCACATCGACTTTGCTGCTGGGAGCCGTTTATTTTTGTGCATGTTGGCTATTGGTGTCTTGGCTGCCTGTGCCTTTGGGGCAAGGGGTAGGAGCTGATCGTTACAAGCAAGATTTGGCACTCTTTAGGCAAGGGTGCAAAGCGGCCACCCCGCACCAGCAATGCATTCAATTGCTCAAACTCGATCAGACGCCCTTGGCTGAAGGGTTTCTTATCGATAGCTCTAACAGCCATGTCGCTTTGTATGACGTAAAGCTCAATTTGGTTCGTGCCCTAGAGCGCACGGGTACAGAGTTGCGGGTTATCCCATCGCTTCAAGCAACTGAGCGTTAAAGTGGATTGCTTTGGACGAATGTACTTATCCGTGTGCATAAGTATTAAATAAGCGGTTTATCATTGGTGAATATTTGTTTCTTTGATTTTCAATACAGGATGTATATGGCAAAAACCTCAGTCGCAAGTCAATTGGCCGCACTTCAAAAACAACGCGAAGCACTAGAGAAAAAAGAGCAAGCGCTCAGGGCTAGGTCGCATGACAAAGTGTTGAGCAAGATTGTTCAAATGGCTAAAGACGCAGGCTTGGCAGCAAGTGATATTGCCAAGGCGATGGAAGGTGGTAAGGGTAGTAAGACCGCCAAGGCTGTGCGCGGCGCTAAAAAGAATAGCTTAGCTGGTAAAAAAGTCCCAGCCAAATACCGTAACCCTGCTAACCCAGAGCAGACATGGACGGGGCGTGGTGTGGCACCGATGTGGGTGCAAGCGCTTAAAGCCGCAGGGGCTTTGGAGTCAGCTTTGGTTGCCCAACCCTTGACCTCAGTGCGAACGCCTGCTGCTCAGTAAAGCGCAGGCAAATTCCTATGTCAAACCAAAGAGCGCACTTTATGTGCGCTCTTTTATTTTGATTTGTGCAAAGGTGAATCACCTTTTGCGTGAGCGTGCCCATAAGCGCAACTGTCGTGGGATTGAACTTGTGGGTAGTTGTCCATTTTGAGTGGTTTGCGATCGCGCGGGGCGAGTTGGAAATACAGATGCCCGCAACGCAAGCCCGTCTCGGATGAGTCCGAGTACATGACAAAGATACAACGCTCGCAGCGAAACGATGGATGGGTTTGATTGTTGTGTGTCGGCATGAAAAATAGAAAAACTTGAAGTCGATTTTATTGATTCGGGATTAGCTCTTGTTGATCAGGTGCATGTGGCGTTCACTCGTATGACGCAACAACTGCATGTGCTCATTGAGCCAACGGATGATTTTGGGTGTGGCAACCAAATGCTTGGTACGTTTGTCTATGGTGCTGTAATTGAGTTGAACTAGGCCAGACAACTCAAACTCCCTGATGCGTTGACGCAAGGCCCGTTCAGTGAACAGATCATTGAGCCTTTTTAGAGACTGGCATTGTGAGTTGGCGGGATGCTCAAGCAGGGTTTGGGCAATATGAAAATACAGATGGCGACCACAGAGCGTGCGCAGCTCATGGTGCATAGGGCTCTGAACCCTGTGTAAATCGATTTGCATACGTAAAAACTGAGGATCATGAATGCTTGTCTCAGATAAATTTGACATACCGATTCCTCACATCAGTTAGCACATGAGACATATCGACGTGCGCAATATTTTCTAAAGTACTCGTAATTTTGAATAGCAAACAAAACCGGCTGGGGTGAGAATGAAAAAAATTTCAGTCCCATATTACTGATGTGAATCAAACAAACCATCACCCTTGGTACTACGTTTTTGTGTCTATGCGCGCCAAAAATGTGCAAGGGCGTGATGTATTGATTTCTTGTTCGCACTGACAAGCGTACTTAATTCAAACGACTCTTTTAAAGCCTTAGCCACCTCTGAACGGGGTGGCTAGGGCTTTTTGTTGTGTCCATTTGGCACAAGAGAGAGATTTCACAAAAGAGATTTACATGAATACAAGCAACATCATCAATGAAGAACTGAAATGTCCGGCCTGTGGCTCGGATGAGATCGTGACTAAAAACACGGGGCAGACCTATGGCGCCGCGATTGGCACTGTGGTGGGGGCGGCGGGCGCTGCAACGCGTGCATGGGCCGGAGCACGTGTGGGAGCGTCGCTTGGTGCGATGGCGGGTCCTGCGGGTGCGGTCATTGGCTCTGTGACTGGGGCGATTTTGGCCGGACTGGTAGGGGGCTCTGCTGGTCGTGTGGTGGGCGAGTCTATCGGAAAAAGCGTGGACCAAAACCTACTGAATAACCACATATGCGAACACTGTGGCAACGAGTTTTCTGTGCCAATGGCAGGGGTCTAAAACCATTTTCATTTTCAACATTGCATCCGTGGGGTGCTGTAGCAATTTTCAAATTTGAGTGCGCACGCTGTGTTGACAAAACCCACGTATGCCGCACTCTGACACATCAAACAAAGGAACAAATATGTCACATGAAATCCAAACCATGGCCTACGCAGGTGAACAGCCATGGCACAAACTTGGCAACCCACTTCCAGCCAATCAACCCATTCAAACATGGGCAAAAGCCGCCGGAATGGATTGGGAAATTCTTGATTCTCCGGTTCAATTTGTCAGCGAAGCCAAGGGCAGTTTGGGGGCGATCTACCCATTTCCAGAAAACCGAGTGCTCTACCGCTCAGATACACAAGCCCCGTTGTCTGTGGTGTCTCAGCGCTACCGCGTCGTGCAGCCACGAGAGGTTTTGGAGTTTTACCGCGACTTGAGCGAGATCTCGGGGTTCGAGCTCGAAACCGCTGGCGTGCTCAAAGGCGGCAAGAAGTTTTGGGCGCTGGCCAAGACTGGACAAGAAACTTCCATCAAAGGTGTTGACAACGTCAAAGGCTATTTGCTTTTGGCAACATCGTGCGATGGTACGTTGGCAACCATGGCAACACCGACAACGGTGCGTGTGGTGTGCAACAACACCCTGAGCGTGGCGATCAATGGCGCACAGCAATGCGTCAAAGTGCCCCACTCGACAGCGTTTGATGCACAAGCCATCAAGCGCCAATTGGGCATTGCGGTATCTCAGTGGGATTCGTTCATGTACCGCATGAAGATGCTCTCCGAGCGCAAAGTCAAATCGCACGAATCGATGAACTATTTTCTGCGCGTGCTGTGCGATGCTGCTAACCCACAAGGTGAGGGCAGTCCCATGTTGACGAATGAGCGTGCGTTGAAGAAAGTTCAAGCGTTGTATGACGGTCATGGCCGTGGGGCAGAACTCAGTTCAGCCTCTGGCACCGCGTGGGGCTTACTTAACGCGGTGACTGAGTACGTGGATCATGAAAAACGTGCACGCAGCAACGAACACAGACTCGATAGCGCGTGGTTTGGTCAAGGTTTGGCGATCAAGCAGCGAGCGCTGGATGCTGCGTTGCAGATGGTTGCATGAACTTAATAGGCATAGTGGGGCTCTTTGTGGGCATCACTTTGATGGCTTCGCAACAGCTTTTCAAGATGTTGAGAAATTTTGAAATGGCTACATAACGGCATAAAGGCCCGTTGAACCTCAAGTGTTCAACGGGCCTTTTCTTTTCTAGATACAGGAACACATCATGACTTCAATTCAACGGATTCAAAAGCATCAAGAGTTTTCTAAGCCTTCTTCTAAACCTATCAAAACCCGTTCGGCCCTGCGCTTGGTGGACACCACCACGATCAGCCGTGATGAATGGCTGGATGTGCGTAAAACTGGCATTGGTGGTTCAGACGCAGCAGCAGCGGTGGGGCTGAACCCCTACAAATCGCAATTGGAGCTGTGGTTGGAGAAAACAGGCCGAGAGCATGGCTTGCGCCAACCCGACCCAAGCGATGACACACACCCGACCTATTGGGGCGTATTGCTCGAACCCATTGTGGCGAGTGCGTACACCAAGCGTACAGGTCACCGTGTCAGAAAAATCAATGCCGTGTTGCAGCACCCTGACCCTGCGCTGCACTGGATGTTGGCAAACATTGACCGTGAGGTGGTGGGCTCGTCTGAGGTGAGTATCTTGGAGTGCAAGAGCGCAGGCATCAATGGTGCAAAGAGCTGGCGTGATGGCGTGCCCGAGTATGTGCAAATTCAAGTGCAGCACCAATTGGCGGTCACGGGCAAGCACGCCGCTGATGTGGCCGTGCTCATTTGTGGTCAAGCCTTAGAGGTACACCGCATTGAACGTGACCCCGTGTTGATTGAACGCCTGATTGCGTTAGAGGCACGGTTTTGGCAGTATGTGACAACGGACACACCGCCGCCTCCCGATGGCACAGATTCAGCGGCACACGCCTTGGCTGTGCTGTACCCCATGGACAGAGGCGCATGTGTGGACTTCACCACCCATGAAGATTTGAATGGTGCGTTTGAACGATTGATTCAAGTGCGTGCTCAGCTCAGCAGCGCTCAAAGCGAAGAGGGGCAACTCAAGCAAGTGATTCAAGCTGCCATGGGCGAGGCCAGTCAAGCCAAGTTTGCGACAGGGCAAGTGTCTTGGAAGAAAGCCAAAGACACCCGCACGCTAGACACCGAGGCCTTAGAGCGTGAGCATGCCCAGCTTCTTGCTGGGTACATGGTGCCTAAAACGGGATCACGCCGATTCCTCGTCAATTAAATACAGCCCCTTCGTTACCGAGGGCATTTGCCAGTCCACGGTAATGCAGGTGAGTGGACTGGCGTGCAAGAAATCAAGGAGATCAAGATGATCAAAGGTTTAGTGATTACGCCGCCCTCCGTGGGGCGTATTTCGATTGGCAAAGTGGTCGAGAAAAACGGTAAGCGTTTGCCAGAAAAAGATGACCAATTCACCATCACCTCGCAAATTCAATCGCGTGACGGTGGATGGATTAACCACCCGCTGGATGATGAACTGCGTAAGGCTCAGGGCGGCAAAATCCGCTCAATCCCTGTGACGATGTTGTTTGATGACCCTGAGTTGAATTTCAGGGCCTCGTACACAGCGTTTGACCGTAAGACAGGGCGCCCCATGTGTGTGGGCGACGGTGAGAATTGCAAGCGCAGCACCCGTGAGGGTGTGGTGCAGCTGGATTGCCCAACACCCAGCGGTTGTGATGTGGGTGCAGGTGGGCAATGCAAGCCGTATGGACGCTTGAATGTCGTCATTGGTGAAGATGATGCAACAGGCACGTTTGTGTTCAGAACCACGGGTTACAACTCGATTCGCACGTTGACTGCAAGGCTGCAATACTTCAAGGCATTGTCGGGCGATAAACTCTCGTGCATGCCCTTGGAATTAAAACTTCGGGGTAAATCGACTACGCAGAGTTTTGGAGCGCCGATTTTTTATGTGGACCTGACGCCTCGCACGGGGCAGAGCTTAGAGCAGAGTTTGATGCAGGCCGCAGAACGCCATGAGGCACGACAAGCAAGTGGGTTTGACCAAAAGGCGTTGGATGCAGCGGCGCTGGCAGGTTTTAACAACGGGGTGTTCGTGGACAGTGAGGAAGAGACGGATGCGGTTGTGGAGGAGTTTTTTAACCCCTCAATCCCAACAGAGGACGCTCAAGAGGCAAGGGCTACTGATTCAGGCAGCGCCACCACGTTGTCTGAGAAGTTGCAGCAAAAAGCGCGGACTTTGCCAAGTCCCGTGCCAGATCAAAACGTAGGAGCTTGAATGGCGCTGGATTTGGTAGCACCTATCCCCGCGTTGCGACAAAACTTTGTTGCGGGTTTGCGTTTTGATCAAGAGGTTCAATATCAAGTTCAAACCCGTTCAACCAAGCGGTGGCGTCATTTGCCAGTCAAACTTCAAGCGCAAGAAGATGCGCCGTATGCACAAGCGCAAGGGCTTCGTTTGGGGTTGATGCAGTGCATGGCCGTGGTGGGGCAGTTGTCCTGGCAACAGGTTCAGCAAGCGATTGCACCGTACATGGCGCTGCCCTTGCACGAGGTGTCATTTGGTGAACATGAAAACGCCTGTGATCTTGGGGCTGCGTGGGGTTTGAAGTTGCGAGCATCCATGGATTTGCATGTGCAAAACAAAGACTCACAACGTGCGTGGCAAAGCCGTATTGGGCAGCATGTTTTAAACAGCATCAATGCAGGTGCCATGTGTGTGGTGGGTTTTGAGCATGAGGCAAGTACGAACACGCGTTGGGCCAGTGTGGTTGGGGTGGAATACCTTGCCCATGCGGGCAATGACGTGTGCGCTTTGCTTTTGTTGGATGGCTGTGGGGATGAGCCATGGGCATGTGGGCACAATGCACGTCTAGAGCTTAGGTCTGGGCGAGAGGGTGTGTGTCGTCACTTGTCAGGTAGAGCTTTTGCGGCATTTCCTACGCGGTTGATTTGTGTTTACCCCAACTGAACGCGGCTTGATTGGGCAATCAAAGAGCGTGTTGGCTGCATCCCTATGGGCGCAGCCAACACGTTTGTTTGATTGTTATTTTTTGTTTTGAGGTATCGCGTATCGGGTCTCGGGACTTTGATGTTGGCGGTGGCTTAAAAGTTTTTGGATTTTCTTATCGCATTGGAAGCAACACTTTTAACTTGGCGATCACTTCAGCGACGACATCATCCGCAGCATGACCTGCCAGCTTTGCTTGGCGAATCTCCCAGTCCATACTTCTAAGTTGATCTGAAAGTACCACGCCTTTCAGTCCTTTTGAGCCAACCAAAGCAACCTCAAAGGGGTAGCCCTTAACTTGAGTTGTCACGGGACAGCACAGCATAAGACCAGTGGCCGCGTTATAGGCTTTAGGTGACAACACAAGGGAGGGCCTATGTCCAGATTGCTCATGACCGGCTTGAGGATCATGCTCAAGCCAAACCACGTCCCCGACATCAGGCGCAGAGGCCTTGCGCGTCACCATACTTCCCGTCCCACGGGGGCACCAAAATCTACTAGCGCATGCTTATTTTGATCGTTGATTTGTGTGAGCATATCTCGCAAAGAATAAGTCTTTGGAGACGGTTTGAGCACAATGTTGCCGTCAACAGTTTCTAGCTCCAAGCGGTCACCCAGTGCTATGTGTAAATCTCGCATTGCAGCCGCAGGCAAGCGCACGGCGCTGCTATTTCCCCATTTCACGATTTCGACTTGCATATAGGAACCTCCAGATGGTAGATACATTGTATATCCGTATTGGCGGTGTGAATTGGCTGTACTGAATCGAGGCTATGAACTTAAATGAGTCAAGCCGACATCAAAATTCAGATTCCGTTTATTTTGTCTTGCGAGATGTCCGTGCGCTTGGGTACAGCCGCGTAGTCCGTGGCGCACGTGTGGCCGTGACATCCAAGCCTTTGTTTTTGGGTAAGTCTGGGTCCATCAATTCGTGCGCAGCAATGCCAATGGCGTTGGCAATCAACTCGATGTTGTCGATGGAAATATTGCGCTGTCCGCGCTCCAGTGTGCCCACGAAAGCCCGATCTAGCCCGGCTTCATTGGCCATGCGTTCTTGAGAGATGCCCGCGTGCACCCGCACCAAGCGGATGTTGCGGGCAAAGATGAGCCGAAGCGACAGTGGTGTAGGGCGAACAGGTGTTGATGCGTGCTTGGAAGGCATGCGCACGATGTTCAGATGACGAGGTGTTTGATACCACGGTGTTTGAAGCCCTTTATAATTCTCATAGATTAAAAGAAGTCAATTCAGAACCGGCCTTGGTTGAAATTTCTACATGGGGCAGTTTTGGGTTGCTTTTTTGTTGCCTTTTGTGGGGTATCAAACGCCTCATTAGAGGTTGTGGCATGACGAGCAAGTTTTTTGTAGCAGAGCCAATGCAGCGTTGCACCTGCCTGTGGGTGTTGAACGTCAGAGTGACGACCAAGGTAATTGCGGTCGTTCTTGGCATCAACGTTGTTCAACCGTTAACGATCAAGGAAACAAGAGTTATGCCCATACGACCGCCGCCAATGTCGTTTGAATGCTCTGCATGTGGTTGGACAAAGACCATTGAACCGCTTAGTGATGTATTGCTAGAGGAGTCACCGGATGTTTGTCCAAAGTGTGGTGATCAACACATTGTTTCAAAGCGTGTTTTTTTACCTGTTTCAGTTGTGAACACACTGAGAAGTGCCATTAGAAAAATGTTGTATTAAAGAGATATCAAAGTTCAAAAATGACTGATTCGACTTCCGAAAAACAAAGCACTAAGTCAACTTACTCACATGAGCTGCGCGATCCTCGCATCGCACTGGAAAATGATGTTGTTCTAGCCCCAGATACGCGTCGCATGTTCGAGGAGGCCATTGGAGCCATGCAACATCACAAGACGATTTATTCGGATTGGGGATTTGCAGCCGTTGACCCCACGGGTCGCAACATGGTCATTAATTTGTATGGCCCACCAGGAACTGGCAAAACCTTGGCAGCAGAGGCACTAGCCGGGACGCTAAAACGTCAATATCTTCACATTGGTATTGCTGAAATTGAAAGTAAATACGTAGGCGAAACTGCAAAGAATATCAGTGCTGCGTTCAAGCTCGCAGCAGCGGAGGGCGCACTGCTCTTTTTTGATGAGGCGGACACGTTGCTCGGCGCCCGTCTTTCTTCGGTGACGCAAGGTATTGATAACGAAATCAATGCTATGCGATCGACATTGCTTATTGAGTTGGAACGTTTTGATGGCGTTGTTGTTTTTGCAACTAACTTTGCAAAAAACTATGACAGCGCTTTCGTGAGTCGAATTCGATACCACATCGAATTCAAGCTACCTGATTTTGAGGGGCGAAAACAATTGTGGCAACGTCTTCTCGTATCTGGCGTGCCGTTGAATGAAACGCGTGAATCAATCATTGAACGCTGTGCTGCCGCATCTGACGGTTTATCAGGGCGAGAGATCCGAACTGTTCTGCGCACTGCATTTCCTCGTGCGCTTGTTGAATGCCCGACTCAACCTGCTGTGAAGTGGGTGCATTTTGAAACTGCCATTACAGATGTGCGAGAGGCAAAACGAAATGTAGGTAACCGAAGAAATGATGAACCAAGCAGCATTACAGGTGTTGATACGAGCAGGCGTCTCCTCGGTGTGCATGAGTAATTCTGAAACAAAGAATAAGGTGAAAAATTATGAGGTGGTTTAGTAGTATTTGCAGTTGGGTGTCCGATACAGCCAGTTCTGCATGGAACAAAGCGAAAGAAATAGCCGGTGAAGCAGTCGGCTGGATGGCTGAGAAGTGCGAGGGATTTGTAGACGGAGTTAAAAAAGTTTGGAATGCAGTCAAGCCATACGTTCAACAAATACGTACAACATTACAAATGGCCGCAAAAGCTGTGCCGATACCGTGGCTCAGCAGCGCTTTAACAGGCCTCGATAGCATGTTGGGTGCTTTAACAGCATTTGAAAACTCACCGATTGCTCAAAAAGTAGATGCTGCCATTAAGTGGGCTATTGATCTGGCAAAGCGCTGGCAAAACGGTACACAAGAGAGTGAGATGCAAAATCAGCAAGAAGGTGAGTGTCTAACGGCCACTGAGCTTGAGATGGCAAAACGGCATCAAGAAACTTTTCGTTTTGCCGAGCGAGAAACTGTGTCCGATGCTCAACGTCATCAACTCGAACTTGCTGCCTCAATCAATGACTATGAAATTGCTAAAACCGATTTAGGTAATGCCATAGATGCAGCACCAATAAATTTTGAACACTATCTGCGTTTGCGAGCAACACAAAAGTTGCTGAATATGGCGGATCAAAAATTCCGTACAGCGAAAAGTGTAGATGACCTGAGTGCCGATGACTTGTTTTTGATTCGCATTGCCTCAGACCTAATCAAGTCAACGCCGGAATTGAGCCAAGAGGCAGCGATGCGCTTGGATCGTTTATTGACAGAACGCTATGGAAAAAAACTAACTCCATTTGTTTTTGAAGAGCTTGTGGCTTCGTGGGCAAAGCGCGCACAAGCGTTGGAAACTGATTGGGATATTGCAAATCGAAATTACGCGCAAAGCAGCATGCTCCTCAAACGCTTGACGCTTGCAAAAGATGTTCAGCAAGAACTGTCTAGTGAGGAGTCGATTGAATTAGAAAAGTTGACTATTCAAGTGCCAGAGCAAAAGCAGGCATTAGATGCACTTGCAAATCAGCAGCGAGATATCAAGCGCTATGTTGGTGCGGCAGAGGGATTTTTGCAATTGCTAGAAAAGTCTCCAGAGCAGATTGAACAAGAAGATCGTGTGTACCTAATCGATGAGGGGGCTAATGTCGGTCGGATTCTTATTGACTGCGCAGAAAACAACAAACCGTTTTCAGCCTTAGATACCGAGGCTCAATCTCTTGTGACGGACTATGCCAATATTTTTGAAAAAGAGGCTAAGAGCCGTATGGAATCAATATTAGAGGTGACAGTATGAGTTCTAAAGAGGTTCTCGATTTCCTACTACCGCAGATGGATGAACCATTGCAGGTTGGGTTTCTCTTCGTGATTGTTCTGATGATGGGGTTCACCATGGTCAGTGCGCATTTGACTGCGCGCGCGCATTCATGGGAAAAGAAATGGAACAGCGGAACGGCAGACGATCACAGCGATGACTTAGATATTGAGCATGGGAGTGTTACAGATCTATGGCATGCCGTTGCAACTGCACCCGAAAAACTGGCCGAAATTATGCCGGGTATGTTGCTTGTCGTTGGCCTGCTGGGCACGTTTCTCGGTCTTGGATTGGCGCTTAATCATGCATCCCACATTCTTGGACAACCGAACGCGCTAAGTGCCAGTGGCGCTGCCAGCAGCATGCAGGACTTGATGGGGCTGCTGCAAGGGCTTGGCACCAAATTCAAAACTTCGACTTGGGGGATCACTGGCTTCGTGCTTCTCAAAATTTGGAGTGAGCTCACTCGATTTGAGGAAAAGCGTTTGATATGGGTGATTGGCAAAGTCAAAACAGAGTTGGAGCATCGAAAGAAAGCGCAAGCCGTTGCAGCTGACGCAGCTAGAGAGGCATTGTTTTGTCAAATTAACGATGCGGCGAACAAAATTTCTCATGGGTTTTCAGAGCAAATAGTTGCGTTAATAGCAAGCAATAAGTCCTTGCATCAGAAGCAAACGCTATTACATCAACAAAGTATTCAAGATATTCGAGATGGCATCGGACAAGTGCATGCACAAACGCTCGAAACGAAAACGGCGATGCAGCAGTTCACTCAGAGCACTCAGAGTGTTGTCGAAAATATGGCAGAAGCATCCCAACGTATGGCTGATGGGGCCGACAAAGTGGGTGATGCAGCGACTGAGTTGGTGGGAGCCATTGAAACATTCAAGAGTCAGTTCACAGTTGTTCTTGATAACGTTCGAAAAGATCTTGGTTCTGCGATTCACGATATGAGCTCACAAGCCTCCGAAACGTTGGCGCGTGGCAGTGCTCAATTAGGCGATGCCACACGAGAAATTTCGACAGCACTTGGCATCTTGTCTGAAGATGTGAAAGAGACGATGAATGCGGTTCAGAGCTCAATTAACAATGCGCTTGATATTCAGCGTCGTTCAGCTAATGAATTTACCCTTTCAAGTCGTGCGTTGAATGAAAATATTTCGGCCACAACAGAAATCGTTGGCAAGCTGGCTGACCCTATCAAAGATGGACTCGTGTCTGTTGCCACCTCAAATCGCCAAATGAGTGGAATTGGAAAAAGCTTGGATACTTCTATTAAGAGCATGGAAGAGGTTGTTGCTCAATTACTTATGTTGTCAGGAGCATTGGAGCCACTTAAAAACTTTACCAGTGAACAGTTACGAGTGCTTCAAGAAATTCAAGGCCTAAGGTTGGACTTGGTAAATCGTTCAAAGCCAGCGGCAACGTCTGACTTCTCAAGAGGCGGGTAATTTCAATGAAAGATAAGCCAAGCGAATGGATTGCAATTTCAGATCTCATGGCAGGTGTGATGGCCGTAGTCATGCTGCTATTAGTGATTGCTGTTTTGCAACAAAGCGTGAACGAAATGCACTATCAAGAAGTGCTTTCCAACGCAAAAATTAATAAGGATGACCCTGTTGCCAAAGTGATGCGAACCATGAGTGAAATGATCGCTAAACGCGGCGCGACTGATTTGATGTCACTTGACCAAAAATCAAATCGACTTACGTTGCGCGATGGTGTATTTGAAAGAGGCAGTGCATGTTTGACGCCAGAGGCACGCGCAGCCGTTGAAGTTGTACAGCCTCAATTGGCCCATTTTCTACGAAATAATCCCAAGGCAAGCATGCTAGTTGAGGGATATACAGATAACTTACCAGTCAAGCATCCAGTTATTGACTACCAAAGATTTTGTACCGTGTATGACGACAATTTTACGCTTTCAGCCGCTCGTGCTCGTGAAGCTCGTAAAGCGTTGATTGGTGCGCTAGATGCAGAAACTGCGCGTCGTATTATTGTTGCCGGTTATGGGGACTCACGATCATTGGCGGGGGTCAATCCTTCTGATCCTAGGAATAGACGGGTAGAAGTTCAGTTTCTATCAGATTAAGTTATTTATTTTTAAGTTAGTTATGATTTCTGCGATAATCTTATTGTTTGTATTCTGGGTTGTTGTAATTTCTTACAATATTATTGTGCTTTTAATCGGCTTGATGCTATTTTTAATAGTAATTGCGTGTGTCTATTTCGATTTTACATGGTTGGTGCTGGTGCTTGTGATTCTTGGTTATTTGGTCTATAGAAAACTTAGATGAATCATCGGTCTGCTTATTGGGTGCTAAAAGAAAGAATTGCGATAGATAGATGAAATATAAATTTAGATCGGATATTTTACTAATCAGCTATGCACATTTAAGTGCATAGCTCAGCTTTGACTTTATTCGGCCAAACTCTCAAACCTAGAAAATGGTCTCAAGTAAGCTAGCTTGGCTGTGCCGCGAAGTCCATCGCGTTGCTTGCCAAAAATAACCTCAGCGATACCTGGCTCTTTTGTGTCAAAGTTGTAGTATTCATCACGGTAAATAAACATAACTACATCAGCATCATCCTCAATAGAGCCGCAGTCGCGTAAATCTGTGAGTATGGGGCGCTTATCAAAACGCTGCTCCACACTTCGATTTAACTGAGATAGAGCAATGATTGGGCAATCGAGGTCTTTTGCTAATGCTTTTAAGCCACGAGAAATAGCGCTTAGTTCTGATGAACGATTTTCTATGCTAGTGGCATTACCCATACCGTTCATCAGTTGTAAATAATCTACAACGATTAATCCAAGCTTGCCAAATTCTGCATGAAACTGAAAAGCCCGGTCACGCAGCTCATCAATGGTTAAGCTAGTGGATTCATCAAATACAAAATTTTCTTCAAGCGTTTGCAGATGTTCGATGACCTGAGTTAATTGTGGCCATTCAAGATCCGTTAATTGAGCAGTCTTGAGTCGATTAAGGTCAATTCGTCCTAAGGACGCAACTATGCGTCTAATGAGCTTTTTGCCTGTGCTGTCTAGGGTGAAATAAACGACTGGTAATCCTTGATGCAGACTGATATTCTCAGCAATGTTCAAGGCCAGTGTCGTCTTGCCCATTGAAGGACGAGCTGCAAGAACAATCAAATCACCAGACTGTAGCCCAGACGTGATTGCATCAATATCAATAAAACCAGTAGGAATACCGTTCAAAGCTGATTCGCTATCTGTCATATCTTGTAAATCATCAAGAACTTCAATGATAGCTTCTTTGATGGTTGTTGTTTTATTTTTCATGGTGGATTCAGATTGGTTTCTTACCATCAATCCTACATGAGTAAATTGTTTTAATTGTCTTAATTTGAACAGTGTGGGTAGTTGATTCCTCTAAAGTTGTTTTTTGTATAGGTGATGTTTTATATTTAAATGTTAGCTTTGATTGATGTGTTATTAATTTCAATAAATTACTTTTGGTTATATCTTATGGTGAAGTAGTCATAGGTGATGTTGAATCATTTTTGTATTCTCTAAGGAGAATATAAGGATGCGCACTTACCTTTTCTCATTTAAAGACTGGGGACTGCTTGTATTTAGTTGTAGCTATAAGAGGTAATCATGGCATCGTTTCATCTTCATATTAAAAGTGGTGGTAAAGGACAAGCGCTCAATCATGCAAAATACATTTTGCGTGAAGGTAAGTTTGGTAATTCAGAGAAAGCAGCAGATTTAATGAAAACTGGTTGCGGTAGTTTTCCTGAATGGGCGAGTGAATCACCTGCCAAATTTTGGAAGGCCGCAGATAAAGGGGAGAGAGCAAACGGGAGCACTTATCGAGAGTTTGAGTTGGCATTACCTTCGGAGTTGTCCCTTGACCAAAATACAGAGTTGCTCGAACAGTTCATTGATGCTGTCATTCCGGGGAAGCCTTTTCAATATGCAATTCATGCACCTACGGCCTCTATTGGAAACACCAGTCAGCCACATGCACACTTGATGTATAACGACCGTAAGCCCGATGATATTGACAGATTGCCTGAGCAGTATTTTCGTAGATATAACGCTGCAAATCCAGAGTTGGGCGGTGCTAGAAAAGATAGCGGTGGCAAGGATCGAAAAAGTGTCAAAGAAGATTTGGTAAATGCCCGTAAGCTGTGGGCTGATCTGCAAAATCAGAAATTTGAAGAGTTGGGAATAGAGGCGAGGGTTGATCACCGCAGTTACCGTGAGCGGGGAATTGATAAAACGCCGGAAAAGCATCTTGGCTTTGGAGGAGTCATGGCACTCAGCGATGAAGACATGAGTGCCATGAACCAGCGTCGTAAGGGCGATTCAAACCAAATTTGATGTGAGTGCATCGTTACTAAGACTGCTATTCCTGCTATTGAGTAGCAGGAATAGCAAGAGTAGCAGCGTATGCGCTATCAGGTTTTATTAAAAACCACCCATAGACAGCTTTGTGTTTTGTGGGTAGAACTGAATCATGCGTCGATTGCGTTTAGGTTTGATATTGATGTACGGCAAGCCATAAATGCGGTCGTGTTCGAAATATTCACACACGATACCCTTTGCCATCAAGAACTGGAGAGCGCAGTTTCGTCGAACTCGATCTCGTATGGGAGCATATTGAAGCAGCCTGTTTCGCTCGAATATGACGCGATTCTCTGTTGTGTATTTCTCGTACAGCCATTTTTCAAGACGAATACCATCGAGCTCAAATTGGGGCGTCTCTGGCACGGGATCAAATATGCATCGAAATTCGTTCAAGTGCCATTTACAGATCTCAATGGCACCATCCACATGGAGCTTTGAGATTTGCCCTTCGGCCTTTTCAAAAATATGGAACAGTGCAGCCATTCGAGCTGCGTTTTCCATGTTTTTCGATGCTGCGTCTTTAATGTGTTGATAAACGCCGCCGAAACCGATGTTCGTCTCAATTTCATTTGAGTATTCGATCAGCGTTTGCAGCGCCTCAGGTGTGAATTCAAGCACCTGTCGTTCAGCCGGTGTATTTGTGTTTGAGTTCAATAAAATATCGGAAACTCTTTTCCCGAAATGCTCTATTGCTTGCAACTTTGGTGTGTCGATGGAGAATTGATGTCGAGTACCTTGGGTTGAAAAAGGCTGCGCGAAGAGGCAGCGGGCCAAGAACCCATTGTCGCGAGCGAGGATGCCTCGTCCTTCCAAGAATTTCTGAAATGTTTTTCTCTGAATCATTAACGAAACGGTCAATCGCGCACCGGAAAGCACAAAATCATCTCCGTTTTTGCGGCTCACCGAATAATCAGAACCATCCCAAATGTAGTTCAACATTGGCAGCTGCTCAGCTGCTCGTCCATTAAGAATGCTACCGGCCTCATTTGACATCAGTCCCATGGAAGGCGATGTCCGCAACGAAGCGGCAAGGGCTTCAGGTGTGATGTCCCGTGCAATTAAATGCGGTTTTTGAGGGAAATTTGGCTTGCTTTTAATCAAGGAAATCAACTGGTTTTCGAGGTCATCATTTGTATCAACCCCAATTTTTGCGATTTTCTTTTCGAGCGCATTTTTTTGAAGCTGCCACAGGCGTAGCCGTGCTTCATAATCCGCCTTGAGATTCTCAAAATCTTGTTGCATTTCTTTCTCGTGCGTTTCAATACCACTCATGAAAATCGAATCGACGCTAGTTTTTCGCTCCCCAGAATCTGCAATCGTTACAAAAAACAGGCTAGACGGTGCGATTTTGTTGTGCGGCAATTTAACATCTGCCACGTTTTGGCATGCAAGCGAAATAGCGCCTAATGCCGAGTTGGCCACCATGGAAAGTGGTGCCTTCATGATGCATTGCATTTCAGAAACAGCGTTTCTGATCGATAAGGGGAGTGCGCCTAGTGGATACTCCTGCGCGATGGCTGTAGTGTTGATGAGCATGGGGGTGTAATTTAAGTTGGTGTTAATTTCGTACATCGTGTCTTCCTTTATTTCAAATTTGCTTTTTTCGTTGTGCTTGTGACCTGGCCTTCTAGCCAATGGTCGATTTCGATTTCATTCCAAAACACAGCCCTTCCACAGCCGATTCGAATCGGCTGTGGAAAGTTTGGAATGCAGTATTTGGAATGCGAGTTCAGCCACGAATAAAGTGTGGATCGAGAAACGTTAAGCTTCGTCGTCAATTGGCGTAGACGTAAAAGCTGTTTCGGCGCATCTTGTACGATGCGGATTTGGTTTTGAAGCATGGAGCAGCCTCCTTGTTTCGCACGACTTGCGCGCAAAGATATAACTGTCACGGAATAACCGTGGGCGAAAAGGTCAATTTTTTAATCGCATCGGCCAGCAGTGGGCTAAATTAGATGCGTTGAACCTGCCGCAGGTTCGGTTCGTAATACAACGATAAATAAAATCGTCTATTACGATGTAATCGCGGCAATGAATACACAAGACACAGCTCAAATATATTGGCTGTGTATGCAGGGCCTAGAATAACTAGCCTGCACATTTTGTGCTAAACGTAAAATTGACACACTCGGTATAGGAGTCTGCCATTTTTACTGATTATTACTTTGAGGCTGCAACTTAATATTGTCGCAGTCTGCCAAAGTACTATTAAAATTAAAAACTTGCGCGATTTGAGCTCTCTTGGGGAGACGCTGTCACAAAGTCGAAACAATGTGCGCTTGACGCAAGCATTCACTTATTTGTATAAGTGAGCTCGCACTGTATCGGAATTTTTCAGCTCAATTCAAATATTTCCGAATCATTGTCGGTTATTTGTTCCGGTATGTGTTGGCATGGCTATGTGTTGAGTCGGGCGCAAAACTCAGCCCAATCCTTCATCATTTCCCTGCGCTTGTCTAATGCATCACCACGACGATACGCCGCTTCAACTTGATTGCCAATGGCATGTGCCAAGGCTTGCTCGGCAATTTCTCTAGGGTAGTGGGTTCGCTCGCCAGCCCAGTCCCTAAACGTCGAACGAAAACCATGTGGGACAGCATTGACCTCCATGCGTCGCATCACAGCAGTCATCGTCATGTCTGACATCTCCCCACCGCGTGGTGCTGGAAACACCAAGGGGTTGTCTTTGAATCTTGGCAAATTGTTGAGCACTTGAAGCGCTGCATCAGAAAGTGGAACGCGGTGCTCTTTACCCGCCTTCATGCGATCAGCAGGAATGGTCCAAACAGCATTTGCAAGATCAATCTCTGCCCAAGTCGCTCCACGCACTTCACCGCTTCGAGACGCACAAAGAATCGTGAACTCCAATGCACGTGCAGCCAAACCTTCTCTTTGGCGCAATGCAGCCATGAAGGTGGACATCTCACTGATAGGTAGGGCCTTGTGGTGAGTGACTTTTTGCACCTTGCTCGGTGCAGGCAGCAGCATGTCTAGGTGGCCTTTCCAACGTGCGGGGTTTTCTCCTGATCGGTACTTGCGAACAGTTGACCAGTCCAACACACTTTCAATCCGTCCACGCAAACGAGAGGCGGTTTCGTTCTTGGTTTTCCAGATGGGCTCTAGCACTGCCAATACGTGTTCTTGTGCCACGTCACGAACGAGCAGATTTTTCATGATTGGATAGGCATAGGTTTCAAGCGTATTGGTCCATTGGGCTGCATGCTTGGCATTTTTCCAGCTATCGCCGTGCGCTTGTATGTATCCTTGTGCTGCTTCTTTGAAAGTTTTTTCACTTGCTTGTTGACTACGCAAGGAGATCTGAGCGGTTTTTCGCTGAGCAATGGGATCAACGCCATTGGAGATTTCATCTCTGGCTTTTCTTGCTTTTTCTTTGGCTTGAGCCAGAGGCACGTCAGGGAAACCGCCAAGCCCCATGTGTCGCCGTTTATTGCCGACCATGGTGCGTAAAACCCAAGAGCGTGCGCCCTTGTCGTTAACGTACAGGTATAGTCCAGCCACACCGCCAACGGCATGATTTCCTGCTTTGGTAAGCCTACCTACTTCTAGTGCTGAGAGTTCTTTTGCTTTGCGTGCCATGGCGTGCATTGTAATTCTCTTCTACCAATATTTCTACCATAAATAATGCGATTGCATCAGATTTTGATAATGTTCTTTGGACAATGGTTGATGTATAAATATAATTAAATCAATGAGTTACGGATGTTGTTGAAAATTATTGGATGGTCAAATGGCAGACGTCCACTCCGCCAAACAAAAAGCCTAAGCAGTTCGCTGCTTAGGCTTTTTTCTTTGCTGAAACCACATTAAATAACTCGATGTTCGAATAAAAGTCTCTTTTATATTTGAAAGACTAAAAAGAAGCGCATAATGGCCCAGCGCTAGACTTAAAACACCCAGTGCTATTTTGGTGATAGGTCAGTTTCGCGCGTTACGGCGTTACTTTTCGGTTTGTTGTGCTTTCGGGACCCCATCGCTTTTTT
>JACCEA010427076.1_pt1 | contig 24786 bp, 29 predicted proteins | sample 7449851 | NCBI WGS metagenome assembly JACCEA01 (sample SAMN15323453, study PRJNA562643) | freshwater metagenome | isolation source: river surface water | place: USA:Blue River Watershed | collected 2017-08-18 | reverse complement strand
TGGTTCGTTTGTGTCATAACGTGACGGATCAAGAAGTAGATCGCGCTAAGACACAACTGAAGGCCAACATGTTGATGCAATTAGACTCTCTATCAAATGTAGCGGAGGATATTGGAAGACAAATGTTGACCTACGGACGCAGAATGTCTAATGCAGAAATGTTTGCCAGAATTGATGCTTTGACCACTGAAGATATCAAGAAGACCGCTAACAAGATTATCAACGATGAAGACCACGCTTTAGCAGCGATTGGTCCAATTTTTGAGCTTCCAGATTACAATTGGATCCGCAGAAGATCTTTCTGGCATAGATATTAGGCATTTAGTGCACTAGTGACTAGTTTCAGTTTAGCGAAGAATAATCTGCCAATACACTAAAGAGATAAAAATGCTGAACAAAGTGAAATTCATACAAACTGGTACTAACATTGGGATATGCACCCAACATGTGTCTTGTTAGTGCAATTATTGCGTAATATGTAACTTTTTATTTTGTACCTAACCGTTACCAGTATTTCAAGAGTTGGGTTTGGTCATTACTTTGAAGTACACAACAGCACCTACTCCACTGCAAACCGCAAGTATATATATTATATTTGCATATGTGCAACTGTCTACGAAATTTATTGGAAAATTCAAAGCGCTTCCTATTCACTGTATAATGTTTGCATCTTAAGATGTTATTGTACATAAAAGCCTAAGTCTAAATGTATCAACCATGACGATGTATACAAATGCATCACTTGTTAGTGGTAGAAATAATGCTCATCACCGTGTCTGTAGAATTATCTACTTCAACCATGATATTATCACAAGTATCCATCAGTTCAGCAATTCTATTCAATAAGTCTATTTCAACTACAACGTCTTCTTTCCACAATTCGTCATTATCGACATTTAATAATGTCAATGTTGAAACGTTTTTATTGTTATTATAATCAACGCTTTGGACTATCCATGTCGAACTGATAAACCCGTTAGTGTTGACAACAGGACTATTGATGGATAATCCCTCTGACAGACTATCACCACTTTCAAGACATGATAATGAGTTTATCCATTGTAAAACTTTCCTTTTATCTTTGGAGCTTAATAGTTTACCTTCGGGAAGTTGTAAATAGCATCCTAATAACTCAGTAACCGGATCAAGAAGACCTTCACGGCGATGAAAAACTTTACGATAATACATTTCAATACATTGTAATAATTTTGTCTTCATCGAATCTTGCAATACTTCATTTTGATGCTTTTGTAACCATGACTTTAATTTCATAATTTCTGATGTTAGCTTATTGATATTGTTATTTGCATTACTACTAGGACTAGGTGCTGAAGTCAAGAGAGTAGCATCGTCATAAAATTTGTTCACTCGTTCAGCAGCGGCCATGATGACTTCGATAATTCCAAATATTGTATATATACATGGTGATATGGTGCACCATACTCTCCAACACTACAATACTGATTGTATTGACCATACTCTCCAACACCTGACCTGGTGCTGTTGGCTGCTCTGTGAAGACTTCTTCCAAAACCGCGGAAAATTAGGGCTTAAATAAACCATAATTTTCGCCAAAAAATCCTAGAAATTTCTCCATCCAAAAATGAAAAATACAGCCGGAAAATTGAAAATTAAACTGAAACCTTTTGGTGAAGTCATGCATGAGCTGTAATAGCAAGTGTTTTCAGTTCATTGAACGTGTTGAAACGCAAAATTGTGAAAGAAATGAATACTGTAAAGTTGCGCAAAAGTTCTTGGGAGAGCGCAGGCAGTGGGCGGATGTCGGCCAGCAGAGCGACGCAGAGTAAGATTTTCCCAAAACTTCCGATTTATTTCAAAAGGATGTGGATGTAGAAGAACTGCCGTTTACAAAAGAAAGACAATTGACTTTACAAGAAGAAACACTGGAAGTGGAAGAATTAACTTTGAGCCATATGCGAAGACATGTCTTTTATTTAACCTAAAAGAGTACAATCGTAACCACCTTGGATATGGTGATTTTAGTTTACGGGAAAGAGTTCAAATTCCACTGCTTGACGCAACGTACAAACATCCCACTGCTGCGAAAGGGCATCTCCTCGAGAATTTGAATATCATTGATCCAACAAATATTCTCTTAGATCAAAGTGATTTACATATGGATTTATTCCCTTCCTACAATTTCGTGCTCGGTTTATTTGCGTTGATTGCATCATTTTTGAGTGAAGAATTCAAACCTATGAATACAATTCATTAATAAACAACCTCTATAATGGAATGGTGGAATTAAGTTTTACAATAGAAGTATTTTAAACAAGAGACGTCCTAGACTGTCCTTATCAAATTCAATTGGAATCTTGTTCAATAATGGCACGACTTCATTCGTCGTTCATAACTGCAATATTCAACTTCCACACGTAGAATTAATTTACAACATATCTATTAACCAAAAACATGTTTTTTTATATCCAAAGCATCTAGCAATGTTAAAGTTAGCCTTTTTGAGGATTTCATTCAGATTTTGAATTTGATGTGACATCGAGCCAGCCTAACTTGGTTAAAAATGACACTTTACTCTTATGGAAGAAAAAGAAAAAACGTCTGTAAACAGTAATGGAACTAATCGCTGCATATCTACATTCAATTAGATGCTGCAAAGGATATTTTCAAGTGACGAATAAGAGATTAATTCAATTGAAGACAAAATTCTATTATTTAACTTTTAAAAGCATCGACAATCAAAGAGCAAACAGGTGTATGCGGAACCACTAGGCTCGTAGGATATCCATTGCGAAGAACTCCTTGATTTTCACACATGGCTTTGCGAATGATCGGTTCATTTCTGCTATCATGCATGAAAGATCGATGTACCATGCCACCACATCTATCCCAATCATTGACATGACAAATCTTACCAGGCGCTTCATACTCCCGGATTTCAACTCTTTGAAAACCAGCATTTTGTAAATATTCAGTTATCACGGTAGTATTCCAAAACGCAACATGGCCATATTCCAAGTCCACCTTATGTGGTTTTGTTCGTTTCCCGCGATTGTGACCACCAGGAACAGCAATTCTAACATATCCATTAGGTTTGAGATATTGATGAAATAATTTAAATGCTACTAAAGAATCTTCATAGCGAATATGCTCGAATGTATGCTCGGAGTGAAACACATCGATGCTTTCAAGACAAAAATGTCTTTGAAAATGTTCAGCTTTTGTGACGTCCAGTTCCTGATAAGGATAGGAAGTAAAACCCGTTAATTTAACGTCGGATGACCCAATATAAACGCGTTGTGTTCCGTCCAGAAATCGCTTCAAAGGAGAAGATGCAGAATGCTTGCTCAGGACCTCTTTCCTCAGTAAGCAAATTTGCTCCAATTTCAATGTCTCAACATTTTGAGGGTCGATTATTTCTGAATGAACCTTCAAAAAATATAGTGATAGCAGGTAAAACAGATGTGAAAAGCCGATTGTCATTCCTTTGCTTCCTTGTAAAATCCGCACAACACTTTGATTACATAAACTTAATTTTTACTTCTTGACCACACAATCCCAATCACACCAATACTTTTGTACCGTAGTCATAAAATGCACATTTAAAAGGCCTAATTAACCGAAAAACAGCTTGTGATATTTGTGCATATCCATTGCAAGCATTAATTTACAATACAATATTGTACAATACCATATAAAAAAAAACCATACCATGGTAACTCCAATTCGGAAGACTTATGGTTGAATTGAATTTCAAGAAGACAATGTTGTCTGCATTGGCTTCAAATGTACAATGGATTGGAAAGTCATCAGATCGTGTTAGTAAAATCGATGACAGCACGGAAGCACTTCTTCCTTCCGATGTTGGTGAGAGGAGAATCGAAGAGGAATGGGTTGTCATACCAATCCCAAGTACCGGATTACGTCATTTTACAGGAATTTCATCGAGTTATAGCACTCATTATCCCCTCATTCTACAAGGAGTAATTTCTCATGATGAGTTTGTTGATATTATCGAACGATTGAATGAAACAATTCGTGATTATTGGCCTTGTGACACGTGTTATTATTTTGGATATGGTTGCTCTGTATGTACCTTTGGATTATCCATCTTGTTACCTCATTATTGCGCAAGTCATTCAGAGGTTTATGCAACAGCAATGCTAAGAAATATAACATTGAAATCAAAATTTTATGATAGGCGAATTAGTTTTCATCTAATTAAAAAATGTTGCCACAGTTTTATTGAAGTTAAAATTCCAGCAAATTTAATTCAAACAGAAATGTTGAAAAAATATCAACATAATTCAAAATATGAAATTGTTACAACGGTGGCAAAATCCTTTGATGTTGAGAGTGATACTGGTGGAAGTAGTGGATCCAATCTTATTGGAGTCAGTGATTCTATTGATCGATCTATAGGAGGAACTAGTATATCTCTGGAAATAGGTCCATTTGTTAGACCCCCATCATCATTACACCATCAGGGAAATGGATTGCAAATATTACCTGAGCAAGTTCACAAGAAAGCGCTATAATTAAATATTCGTTTATGCCTACGCACAGCAAGTTAGGAAACAAACTTCTAGCATAAATTAATGAATAAAATACCCCTAACTGTTAAATTCGTCTACAATATCATCTACCATATTCATCAATTGCTTTACACCTGCCGGTCGAGCGAAATATCTCATACGATCCATTGATTGTTTCATATTAGATGTTGACGCTTGTGCCTGAGTTTTCTGAACATTCACATGAAATTTGCTGTAGTCCAAAAGTCCAGATGTTGCAAACGGATTATTGTAAGAATTTGCGTTGAGCAGTACATCAGAATCGCCATCATCACCAGGATCCGTTGTTCTTTCAATGGATCCATTCTCTCTAACTGTTGTAGCCATAGTATCAGCAACGGTAACTTTGTGAGTATTGTCATTAAGGCGCTGCAAAACTTGGTCAATTTGTTGCAACGTTTTCTCTCTATTTTGAGCACGAATATGCTTGTACGCATCTGACTCAGCAAGGCCTTTTCCACTGTACTTTTTAGTTTTACTATCGTTCTTATTATCTGTTTCATTCTCTGGTGGAACAGAAGGTCGGGCGACTCTCGGTAGTTGCCTTATTTGAGATATTGCAGTGGGTCGATGAAAGTCTTTGCTTTTGTTTGACCATTTCGATGGTACCTATTAGTTCATGTGAATTATTTCAAAAATTTATTATTTGGGGATTTACCTCATCATAATTTGTTAACGGTTGCTCAATTGCTCTTTGCAAAGCTCTATACAGGCACTATCAAAATCAACAAGGCAGATTAATCGATTGTCACTTACTTCATGGCCGTCTTCAAGGCTATTGGTTGTCCCGCAATTGTTGCAGGTACACCTTGTTGCGCAATCGTTGCCGCAAACAGATGAGTGGGGACACGATCTTGGTGAGACTCCTCTAGAATATGCTGATCCAATGTGTCTACACCTGTAGAACTTGTGGGATGACCATCAGCCGCTCCCATAAAATCATCGGAGGGCTCAATTACAGGTTTTTTCATTGAACGCTCAAGTTCAATAGCCAATGCACTAGCGATTTCACCATCAATTAAATGATTCTGATATCAGGAGAATATTTATTTTACCTTGTTGATAAATGTGCATATTCTTCTAAGATTTGAAGATCTTCAGGATTTAGCAATCCCATCTCATTAGCAACTTTCATCATAACATCGTCCGCAAGACCGTCGGTATCGGCATATTCTATTGCCCCACCCAGATTAATATGACCAGCAGATTGATTGGAGGGGGCTAACGAATTTGTAATGAAAGTAAAATCTGGAACTGCTGTACCACTGTTAGCTGCCTGGAAAGATTGCTGCATTTGCTGGCGTTTCTGCTGTGCAATTGCTTCTGCAAATAATGTTTGCGTTCCTTGCTGTTATGTAAAATGTTTAAGGAAGCCTTATAAATCAGCCACAACAAACACTCACTTTTCTCCAATCACGATTGCTTTTCGTAGAAATTGATCCATCGACTTGAACAATCGAAAAATCTCGGTACAACGCCAAGCGCCCTAGTGGTTGACCCTTTTTGAGTATCCTCCGCCTAGGTACCTCGGTTATGAACTACAAACATTAGAAATAAAATATGCAAATGAAAACTTTAATACAAAGCAATATCATACCTCAATATCAGGAATTCTGGATTGTTGTGTTTCTCGTACATTTCGCGCTTTCTCCAAGGTATCTTCAACATATATAAACATGGGATCCTCTCCCGTGGGACCAAGCAACGGATTACCATACAACATTACGGTCAATAACCTTGGTAAATATATCAGTGGCTCAATACTTTCCTCTCTGCTAAAATAATTGAATGAAATATCTAGATTATCAACAAATTGAAAACGATCCTTATCACAAATCTCTTGAGGAAGTTTAGAAAAATAATTGTTGGACACGTCCAATGAACGCAAATTAGGTATTGATGCAATGGTTAAAAATAAATCATTATTATCAAATTTGTTGTATTGTAGTATCAATCTATCAAGTGATTGAAAAGTGCTAAAATCAGGGGGTAGAGTCTTCAAATTGTTCCCAGAGAGATCTAATTCCTTTAATAGGGGAATCGTTGATAAAGCTACGATGCTATCTACCGTCAATTGATTATATGATAAATCCAAAAACATTAACTGACTAAAACCATAAATATCATCTTCAATCACAGAGATGAAATTGCATGCCATTCGCAATTCCCTTAATTTTGGTAATGCCCCAAAGGACAGAAATGGAAGTTGATTCTCTGATACATCCACATACAATAACTCCGTAAAATATGTTAAATCTTCTTCCACCACAGTTTTCAATTTCCGATCGGACAAAATAATTTGCTCAACTTCTTCTGGAAATCCAAGGCCAGCAACATCTAATAACATAAAACCATCTATTTCTGTTTTATTATTCACTTGTTCAGATGTATTCAAAACATTTGTAGCTGTTTGCATAGCCTTTGGAGATATGGTGCGATTTACTGGAAGAGGACAATGTGCAACCTTCGATCCACCCAGTGGAGGAATGTACGCCTCAGTTGGAGTGAAGTAACGAGTTTTCAGCAATGAGCCAGTCATTTCTGACTTTTTCTTTGGCTTTTGTGATGCATTCATCTTTTAATTAATGCTTCTGGTTTGTTATTAGCGCCGATGTGGTGCATATAAGACTATAGCACTGCCTTTTGTTTCACGCCTATACAATATAAATTCCTGACAACTGGAACTATATCAGCATTAGCCCTTTATACAGATACCTTTTAAATACTGGTGCCTTTTTATTATTTTTGCGGGCCCGAAACGGTTCTTATTATTGGTTACATACATTTATAAGCATAGAACAATGCTGAATACCTACATCTACACTTTATTTACATCCTAATACTAACATTCCATATTCTACAGAATAACGAACAAATCGAACCTTCTATCTGATTTCATCAAAGAGCTGCAAATAGGGAGCATGACCATCTATTTGAATTTCATCACCCAGTTCAAGTTCATGCTGTATGAAATAAATAGAAGAATCTATTTACAAAACATGTGATAACACTAACATCATTGATTTCTTACTCGAAAATGCGATCCATCGACAAAAATAGATCCAAATTGTGAATTCCAGCGAAGAGCAAGCATTTCGTCTGGCCCTAAGTTCAAAACAATTCTAAGCAGAAGACCACTAGACCACATATATATCCTTACGTATAACACCATGGCCAGCTTTCCTTTGGTGGAGATTACTCTGTTCTACAAGATGTTCTCTCACCATATACTGCAAGCTTTTTATATGATTAGCATTAACAACGTTGCAATTATCATCACCTACTTTCTGGATTTAAAATCCATCACTTGTCCCCCGGCCGCATGCATGGCCGCCGTAGACCCTGTAGCTGTTGATATCCTGCAAAACCAAACGTTTAATCTATCTTAGCGACGACATTATCAGGATCTGCTCTCACCATATGCCACTCGACCAAACATTAAAAGAGAAGAGCTACAGAAAAACAAAATCAAATACACGGTTAGAAGATTTCGCATATTACCTCGTTGAATTGGACATCAGTTTTGTATGATGGTTGTACATTCCCTTGGCAGAGAGTCAAGCGAAATCTTGAGACAGCAGCAGGCAACGGGTGTGCAACCAAAATATCGTTCAACGCTGGCGGAAGTCTTGTTTCAGTATACGCGCTCCTAACAAGACATTGGATTCGCGAACGCAATCCAGGATTGACATCCCCAAATAAGACTTTTGGAAGATGTTCTTTCAAATTGTTGGCAGATATTGCGCACAATGCTCCGCGACTCCGTCTCTCATCTTTGACATTTGTTACTCCTTGTTCCTCAGGTCGTGTTGGATCTGAATTGACTCCAAGGACGGGAATAGTATCATCAACAAATGAAGAAGTATTTAGTATGGTACCATCTCCACCAACTGCAATAACAAGATCCTTCCCGGTTATCAAGCCTCGATGAAGTTCTTCTCTTCCAACTTTGGAATATTTAATTCCGACATTTTTCAAGACCGACTCTACATCATGGACACATTTTTGATGAGTATTGTAGCGATTGAGCAACCTCTCCCACCGAAGTGCAACGGGAGCTTTCCCTTGATTTTTCAATTGCATATACTGCTCATAGGGTGTTTGTTTTACCACCATCAAAACATTACTGAAAGCTTTCATCATCTACTTAACCTACAAATCACCAGTTCGATCAAGTAAAGTAGAAGGTTAGTTTTCTTCAATAAAACCATACGCAATATGGAATATGGAATGAATTGTATCGGCGAATATAGGATTGTATTGCTGAAAATATCGTATGTATAATATTGCAAATAAAATTCGAAAATGCTAATGATGTGCAAACGCCACTTCACAGCGGAACTCGTGTGAATGATCGCCTAATTAAGGTACTGTACGATGCGTTTTATGGAGAGCAGTTTTCCCAACAACAAGCTCTCTTCATTCAGGGTCTATGTGAAAAACAAAAACTTCTACAATACATTACCAAATGGAATACAAAAATGCTTTTGTACTTGTATCATTAGTACTATTGTGAAGTATAAACAAGAACACTGACATTCTATCGACTTTCAAAATTGTGCCCACTTGCTGGATCAATTGTCGTTACATCATTGATAATAATATTTAACTGTCAATTCTTTTCAACTTTGTCGTCTCCTGTCTATTTTCGTCTCTTCGTCTGTCTTATTTCTGTCTTTTTTCACAATCTCTTTTTCTTTTTTTGTAATAGTTGTACTTGACATGTCCATGCAATTTAAGTGCAGACAAGTAGATAAATATGATGGACAGAGTATTTATTCCGGTGGTAAAATTGTCTATGATCTCGGAAATTATTTGGGCGGAGGAGCTTCAGGATCTGTGTATCAGGGATTTGACCCTGCATGGCAAGGAACTGACAAATCTGTCGCAATAAAAATTTTAAATCCCTTGGGTTATAAAAACTTATCATTTGGTAATATTAATCAATATTCCGTTGCTTTGAAAGGGTCGCCATTGTCAATTGATCAAATCCATGGAAAGGCGGTATTGACTATCGATAATGTTTGGTGGTTATTACATCCAACTACAAAATCACTCTTTGCTGCATTTGATGATCCACAACGTAAACAATTAAGAGAATTACCTTTAACAAAATGTGTTGAAATTTGGGGAATGAACCCATTAAATTTTGAAACAATTAGAGAATCAGAACTTGATAAAATGAATTATTCCAGTTCTACAGCAGTAATGATCGATGGTAAAGAATATAAAGTGCCTTTAGTCTCGCCTAAATACTTGAAATTTCTTAAAAGCCGTTTACATGTTTGTAGAGAAATGAACAACATGGTACAAATTGGAGAACATCCTAATATTGTAGAATTACTGGAAGTATTGGAGCTTGTTCAAGATTCTAAATCAACTCTCTTTCTAGTGTTGGAACTGATAAATGGTGGAGAATTGTTTGATCGATTAAAAGCTGGTGCATTGGGAGGAAATGTTGAAGATTTTTCTCGTAGATATATTATCCAATTATTATCAGGATTAGAATATTGTCATAAGAGAGGTTAGCGAATATTCTTTACCACTGAGAGTTTACTAAAACTTTGATGTTGTAGGAGTTGTACATCGAGATTTGAAACCGGAAAATCTCTTGTTATCTGATACTACCGATCGAGCAATATTAAAAATTGCTGATTTTGGTTTATCAGCAATCATATTTGCCACGGAAACCAGTGATGATGAGCCACTCACAAGATCTCAGAATAGTGGTCAAACTTCTCCTGGTAAAGCCTTAAAACCAGAAAGTCGAACGACACTATTTCGAATTCCCAACATAACGAGTGGGACATCTTACAATACACCAACAAAATCTCCTCTTTCAGAAGTTGCACCAACATCATTGCGGCGATTAAGAAGTGTAGTTGGGTCACCGCATTATATTGCACCGGAAATTGCTCACGATGGTAACAATTCGTTTTTTCTTGCGAAGTCCTAGTAATGAGATGTTTTTTATTCAGACCCAGCAGGATATGATGGACAAAAAGTAGATATGTGGAGTACGGGAGTAATTTTGTACAGTTTATTCACAGGTTCTCTTCCTTTCGGTAGTGATTTACCATCTTGTTCTCGATTCAGGTAATAATATTGCTCACAACACTTGTAATGTTAACTCGCTGAACATCTTAGACGTTACAAACAATGGCTGAGCACTGATTATGTGACCACTATTAAAGATGGTAAGGATCCTGTTCTTCCATCTTGGTTTTGGCCAGCGAATATTTCACCTATGGTGACAAGTTTGCTGATCGGATTGCTGCAATGGGATCCCGCACATCGCCTGACTGCAGCAGAAGCTATTCGACATCCTTGGTGCCAAGGTTTGTCATATGAAGAATTCAAAGCATTGCCATCTCGTGAGGTTTTCCATACTCGAAGCTTAAATACTACTGTTAACATTGAAACCGTCGGTACACGCAGCTACCATCCCATCGGCAATTCCCGATTATCTACTGTTTCTGAAAATTTAACAACTCCAGAGCGTTCTGTAGAAAATGTTGGAAAGATCAGGAATAGTCCACCATCATTGCTTGTACCTACAAGTCACAATGACTTTTTAGGGCAATATGATTGGTCGAGCATTCAAGACCAACAAAGAAAGAAAGAAGCTGAAGCATTGGAGTTGTATGGACGTCAAATCGCTCACATAAAATTTTCTTCTGATGATTCGTGCAATAGAGTTCGCCAAGAATCCACAGGAAATTCTGATCAAAATTTAATTGCTTCTGATGAGCATCATCAAGGAAATTCATGATAACTCATAGATATTATATCAAAATTTTTTTATGTCTTTTCCCATTATCATACTCTTAATTTGTACATTTGTAAATTGCATCATGAATAAATCTAAATACTCATTATTTAAGTAAATGTTGAACTATATGCTTGTTGCAATTTACTTATTTATTAACTATCTATGCTGTCGGAGTTTTGAAAAATAAACAAACTCCTGCAATGGAGAATGAAATGATAGTTATTGTCAATGCAAAAACAGAAATTCTAATTCCGAACAAATATGTAGATACTTGGGTAGATTTTGAAAATTTCGCCACACTTTCGTTACTTTCAAGTACTGAATGAAATTCCAAAAATGGGATACCATCGATAGTTGTAATTTCAACAATTTCTTTGGAAGGAAGTTTAATGGGCTCCTCCGCCACAACTACATTATCATCCAACAATTGTATTGCATTTGCTGATATCATTCCAAGATAAGGTGGTTTGAGATATTTCAGTTTATTATATTCCACTTGAACATCCACAACAAGAGGAACTTCTTCGCAATTCAAAAACAGCCGCGAAGAAATCTATAACCAAGTTTTATCATACAAGAATAAGCAATACAATTTAATTGTTATACTTCACTCAAGTTTACCTCAAAGGTTTCTTTATTGCCGATATCAATACGTAATGAATCGTAATCAAGCACATCCTTTAAACTAGCTAAATCATCTTCGGATAAGCGCTTTCCATCTTTGGTTATAGGTATGGAAGACATACGTGTCATTTTACAGCTTTCATGAAGTAGTCGAAAATGTTTAAGATACAGCAAACTCCATCTGGCAATTGTTATAACTTTTGAAACTACGGGATCTTTCTCACGAATATTTTCCAATGAAATGGTCTGCTCATATTCTCGAAGTAGTTGATTACTTTTCGTTCTGTGAAATCCATCAAGTTTATTATCCATATTTTGATATTTTCCAAAGAATTCTTGTTTGTTCATACTTTTCACAGTTCCATCTCTCATTTTGACAACTATTTCATCATTCATAGTATAATCACCATTGCCGCCATAGTGATTGGTGTGATCGGAAATTCCATCACCATTCTCATTGTAAGTTTGTTGAGCTGCTGTTGCTGTTGCTGTTTTACTCATGGCACGTTGTTTAGCCAGTTGAGTTTGCAAACTATTGTATTCATCGGAGCTGATAGTTCCATCTTTATTAGAATCAACAACATCAAATAATATGGCTATATCACTTTGGATCAATGCTTCAGATTTAGGTAAATTTCTATCATCGAAATAAAAACATTGCTGGAATTCTGGTAGGGTGAGCACACCATCCAAATTGACATCACATCGTTGAAAAAAGGATTTTCTTATACTTGCTTGGACATAAGAAGCCACAGCCATAACACTCACAATTGTGTTCAAAATTGCTTTCATAATTCAAGCGGTGTTACAATTCCATATATAGAAATATCAATGCTCTCTCTCTCTCTCTCTCTCTCTCTTCTCTTCTCTTCTCTTCTCTTCTCTTCTCTTCTCTTTTCTATTTGTTCAAATTAGAGTTAATACAATATGGAATATTGTACTGCATCGCTGCATCGCTGTGGCATCAATGCATCAATGCTGTACCTATACACAACATCTCAGAACATTATGGTGACTGTTTACATTATTAATTACAGATATCCATATATATAATGATTACAACAATATACATTCTATAATGCCGTTTCGCCACCTTTTGCGCCTTCTTATTCTTAGTTGAATAATTTTATTTGGCAATTTGGCATTAGTAATTAATTGCAGGATCGATCCATTCCAGTTTGATTGCCTGCTTTCAATTTAAATTTTGTGTTTCACACAATATATTGAAGAATTATCCACATCAAATGGGAAGTTGTTACTGTCGATCAAGAAGTCAACAATAGTATAAAAAGACTATGGAATCATCTGGAAATGGTGTAGTTGGGCTGGAAACTTTGGAACTGGCACAGAACGTGATTCGCTCAATACGATGCAAGTCCTTCGTAAAACAACGATATTTTGGAAATAATGAATGCTATCAGTCAAAATTTGAAGCCTGTGAATCATATTTGAGTGCAAAAGAATTAAATCACATAATTGAAGCGCAAACAAAGGAAAGTCATAAAAAGCTTCAAACGCTCTTGGAAATGAATGCTGCAATTGAGCAGTTTAAAGGAACTAGTTTACCGACAAAACAGGAGATTTTTGATAGAACGATGAATAAAGGAAATAATCAAGCAGGTGGTGACGATAGTAGCGATGACTTTGACAGTGATAATGATGATGAATCAAACGGTCGAAAAGCACGACGCCTTCGTTCTGCGATTAAGAATAGTCGCAGGCTTACTGAGGATACTTTTGGGAGCAGTTGTGATTATGATTCGATTGATCGCAACCGCCATGTGGCACAGATAGGACCCATGGATACTGATATGGACATGGATGACGATGATGATGAAGAGGGCATGAGGGAGTTGTTCAAAGATTTTGTTGCTCCATCTTCAATAAAACACGAAAAAAAGCACTCTTCCCATTATACAACTGGCGTGAAAAATACTCCGAATCTCGATTCCATCAATGTCCGCAAAGGTGTCACAATAAAACCGGGCCAAGCCATTCGTGTCAAACCAGGCAACAAAGGCAAAAAATCCGCAAATGAAAATTGCTGACCAGTAGAAAAATAACCAACTCTTGATTGATAGTGTACATAGTTATATCTTTGCTTAAAACTCTTAAAAACATTCACGCTAAGTTATGAACATAAAACATCCCGTTTAATGGTGATCTTCACTATGGGAGATAGCTTGAGCTTTGGGTGGGGAATATACTTTCTGTTGATACAAATAAATGTCAGTAACCCGAAATAAAACGGAGAAGTAGAAAAAAAGCGGTCAAGAGCTAGTAGAATAGATAATATTTGTTTTTCGACCAATTTCGACACTTACTGTGTTTGCCTCTGATATTTGGTAACCGTAAAAAGCAATGCCCACAACGGCAATTCCATAGACTATTGTGTTTCTCTTCCAATGAGTTGGATTTGGCCACCACCCACCAGCAGAAGACCAAACCCACTTCGGATAAGCAAATTGACGTCCTCCTCCCATTTTAATATCGCACCACGATTCAAGAATGAAATAAAAACTTTTCCCAATTCTGGCGTGCAGCGCCATGAGCAAACCAGTAATTTTATTCGCCGACTTGTTGTCTGCGAAGCAGAAATTGGATCGCTAAAATGTACTATGTAAATCAAAGTACAATTCGGGGCGGTGGGCAATATAATGCTATTGTAATGCCAAATGCATTTAAAAAAAGCTATTTACCATCTTACCATCATCTGCTTTATATTAAGTATCGATTGAGCAAGGTTAGGCTAGATGGAAACTATGAATCGCAAAGGAATGGTGGCGCTGACATGCTTTGGGCTGGGCTTGTCGACATGGATCGTCACAGAATTTATTATGAAACGAGAAAGAAAGGTACTGCGTAACCCAGAAATCCAGCGCTCATGCCCTACGGACATCAAGGATGAATTATTATCTAGGGTGAAAACGTTTTTTGGGAACGAAGGTCTCGAAAAGTTGAGCAATAGTTTTGTGGTGGTATGTTAGTTTTGTTGTGTCATGCATTTACTCCTGATGCTGCTTGGTTGATGTGCAGGTGGTTGGGTTAGGTGGAGTGGGAAGTCACGCTGCACATATGCTCTGTCGATCTGGTGTTGGAAAACTTAGATTGATTGACTTTGATCAAGTAACTCTTTCGTCGTTGAACCGACATGCGGTAGCAACAATGGAAGATGTTGGAATTCCTAAAGCTCAAGCAATGAAGAATAGATTGATCAGCATCGTACCATGGTGTAATATTGAAGATTATACGGAAATGTTTGTCATGTCGGAAGCTGATCGCTTACTATCAGGGAAGCCAGACCTGGTCCTAGATTGTATTGATGATGTGAATACAAAGGCCGAATTAATAGCTTACTGCAAAAACAATGATATTCCCGTGTTGACTTCTATGGGTGCCGGAGGAAAATCGGATCCAACTCGTATGAGAATATCACCTCTAAGCGATTGTATCAATGATCCATTGGCTCAAAAAATTAAATGGAAATTAAAGAAACATCGTATTGCTCCGGAAGATGTTATGTCTGTGTTTTCTATTGAAAAGCCTGTTTGTGAATTACTCCCGTTGGATGATGCGCAGAAAAATGCACCACAGGTTTGTCTTGGGATTGGTGTTTCCGATATGATATATGTATAATGTTTAATTATCAGGATTTTGGTGCAGTAGATTATCTCCGATTGCGAGTTATCCCTGTATTAGGCACCAGTCCAAGTATATTTGGCCAAACCATGGCTGCCTACACACTTTGTAAATTAGGTGGGAAATTATTTGAACCAGAAGCCTGTGAAAGGCTTTCGAAGAATTTAAAACATAAACTGCGTCAAGTTTTTCGCAACAATGAGGTATGCCTTTAAATGTGAACACTCCTACAAGAGTGATTGATGTCAATCTCTTTATTAGATCAAGCGATTTGGTCGAGAAGTTGAAGAGGTAAATCTTGATGATGAAGATGTAGAATTTGTCGTTCAACAAGTGAGATAAATGTCCAATCTTTACGTTGGGATAATTTTCTAGCTTATCCTCTTTATTTTGCAGGTTTGGAAGTCTCGTTGTGCAATAACTCAAAAACGGTTTGGGGGTCACATTATTTTAACTCTTACTAGATGGAATTCTGAACTCCCTCCTACACCATATAATTTAGTATTATTGATGCAAAATGAGGCTCAAAAATTTGCGGAGCAAGGTTTTTCTGCTTTCCAACAAGATGTGGTTGATAAGATTAATTTGCGCCTTGCATGGGCTAAAGAAATTTGTGAAGATAGTTGGGACAATCCCAATCAACTTGTTCCAGTCGTAAGCAAGAATAAAACTCCACCGCAAATAATGAATTATGATTGGCAATATTATAACAGCATATCGTTTCTATTAATGGGATTCGGATTAGGTAGTATTCTTACTGAGAAGTTGCTGTGATCAAAGTTGATATAGTGTTTGCAAGTTTGATGTGGCTTAGTTAGTTATAGAATAGAGTGTATGAGATTCCTGCCGCAATCCAATTTTTAAGCGGTCGGACAACTTAATATTTATACGATTCCTATGTCTTAAATTTGTCTTGGAGGATGGAATCTCATACACTCGAATAATCTAGAAGGGTATAATATATATACTTAAGAATCTTGGTTTGTTATGAGTATCTTTTCTGCAAAAAGATGTGAGCCACCACTATTCTTGAAATTCATCAAAATCCTCCTGATAGTAATCATCTTCTACATTCTTCCGCTGCGATCCTGTCATAATATCACTTGCTTTAGAGAGGGGGGTTTTTGAATCATCTGCAGAAACAAGCATTTCCTTGCCACCTTCACTATCGAATGTTCTATTAAATTCCATCGATCTTCCACTGGAATCTTTCGGGACACTCGTAGTTTTTGCACTGCGCTTATGAGAATTATTTCCATTTTCGGGTGGTGGTTTCGGCTCACTTCGGATATTGATTCCATCTTTCACAGGGGCTTGCACGGTTTTGGAGAATGCTGCGCGCTGCAGCGTCAAAGCCTCTTGTAGATTTTGTAGTTGATCCCGCAACTCACTAACTTCATCTTGCGCATCATTACATCGATCTGCAATGTCAACATAGCTTTCTTGAAGCTTCTCCAAATCATTTGTGACGTCAGTTAATTTCTCGAACAGTTCCTCTTCATGAGAACGAGCAGCATCTCTTTCCTCAATTAAAACAGCAACTTGATGCTGCAAATCATCCTTCTCTTGCTCTAAAACATCACGGCTTTTAATGGCATATTGCAAATCGCCCTGCAAACTATCCGCCAGATTAGACTTGTCATGCAACATTTTCTGGAGATCAGAAACCGTCGTCTTCTCATTTTCCAATGCTGCCTCAAGTCGAACGATGTTTGTTTCCAACTTTGCGTTCTCTTGTTCTAGTTGAGCAAAAAGTTGCTGCATTACCAATTTTTCTTCTTCCATCGCAACACGATTTTTCTCAAGTTCTAAATTCAGATTTTGCTCTTTTTCCAACAATGCTGTAGTTTCTTGAAGTTGATTGAAACATTTCTTCAGTTGTTCAGTGAGATCTTGATTATTACTCATTAGTGCATCTTTTTCATTTGCAAGTGCTTGGGCAAGTGCTGCCTTTTCTTGTGCAAGCATTTCCATATTCTATCGACACAACAACATTGAAAAAAGAAGATAAATTACGAGAGAGACCCACCTTTTTCATTTCTTCCTGGCGACGAAGCTTTTCCTGTTGTTCCAAACCATTTACTTTATTGACCAGTTCAGTTAACATGGACAGTACCGCCTCCATGCATCGCGCAGAGCTCAACAGTACTTTGTCGTCAAGAATTGGTGCCAGTTTTGTTTGTGGTGATTGAACTTCACTATATCCGATAAGCTCAACCTTGAATGCTGGAACTTCAGCAAACTCTTCATTGATCCACTGCTTAGGAGTAATTGCAACGCTTAGTACCGAAATTGGCACTGATAACCGAATTTCAAATACCCCGTCATGATGCTCCATCTTTGTAACTATATCACAGTTATCAAATTCCCAATCCAGTCTCTCTCCGTGCTCACCATATAGCGCAACATTGAAACTCTTAATGCAGGATGACGTAACTGTCTTCTTTTCTTTAGTTTCTAGTGCTAGAGAAGCTTTACTGGCATCCTTATTTAGACCATCAAATTTAGTTTTATCTCCTTTGGATTTGTTTCCATTTCTTACAAGATAGCTCCGATAAACAATAACAGCCAACTGTTGTAACAAATGATTGGTCTGTTCCGGATCGCTACCAGATATGATTGAAGATCCCAATGTCACCGCTTCCAATTTGGTTTCCTGTGCAATGAAAGAAATTACCTACAAGCGAAAGAATTTACTATCAGTCAGCGAATGCAAAACTTATTACTCACGTCATCCATAAACGCCGTCTTGCTGTCTTTTGAAACGCCAACCTCATTCCAATCAGCAGTTTCGATTGCAGAAGGTAGACATCCTGGATATTGATCGGCAATGTGCTTGAATAAATCAAAAAGAAACCTCACTGGAGGTCTTTTCAAAAATTTATCGGGTGGGTTTTTCTTCAGCAAAATCCCCCAATCCAGAATATCTCCTACAGCAGATATTGTAGAATCAACTTCCCCGTTGCAGTCTGACAGTCCGATTCCGCAAGGAAGCTTAATTTGATCTAAAGGGGAAATTACTGATTCTATTGACCCTATATTCACATCGGCACCACTGCGTTTAAGCTCAGCCGTAGAATCCACTGAATCACCCACATCACGAGAAGCAATTGATTTCGAACCAAAATAACGGCAACCACCAACCTTAATAGATGTTAATTTTGTCATAACATGCAGCTTCAGCTGTAATGGTTTTGATGATTGGTTTCCACTTGAAACAAAACAATGGTTAGAAGAAATTGAAGGTTTCTTGGGAATTTGATTTTTATCTTTGGTCCCATCATGAATAATGGCCTTCATGGTAGTATATTCCCCAGTATTGACAATTCCAAATGGGACAGGCAACCCTGTCAGCATATCATCCGACAAGTTAAAGTTATCAAAAGCGCTCTCTGCGGTATCATTTCGTGTTGATCCCAATATCCTCAAATCATTATTTATGCGGTGGAGTAGCTCCTTAATGTCTTGTATTTTCCCACCAGACGATTCGGATGGAAGTTGGTTTATGGTTGCATGGTAGGCAGCGGTGACTATTTTTAGGTCCTCGACAAGGGATCGGAAATTAGATAGCTGCAACTGCCCGTCTCGCCATTGCAGTCGAACGGCATTTTGTTTTAATGAAAATTGAACAAGAATCAACTCAAGGCCCCGCATGATTTCCAGCTTATCAGAATAGGAGATTCCCATTTCATCATCCTCAGGCAGCACAGATGTATCGTCCGATTTTACATTGGCATCCAGTCGATTATTCTCTCCTTGTAATTGAACTAACGTTTTGAAATTTGCAGTGAAACTATTTATTTCGTTGAAAATATTTCGCATTGTGTCATTAACGATGCGTTGAGCTTGAGACCATTTGACAATTTCTTCTATCATTGATACAAGCTTATCCTTCAGTTGGTTTAAGCTATTCATCATAATTACATCATCCAAACGCTTTCCGTCCTTTGTTGCAGATATCTAATAATCAAAAGAAGAATAAACTTTTTTTGATTCAAATCCCAAATATTGTTTCAGAGAAGTACCTTAACAATTTGCTTGCCGTCCTTGTCAATCGATGATCGAAAAACTTGAATTACCGTATATTGTTCGGCGGCAGATTTTTCTAAAGCATAAATTCTCCCTATAGATTCACTCCATCTATCAATATCAACGGAAACCGAAGGACTCAATTTTGCAAGTTCCTTCACGTGCGCTATAGTTAATTCCACCAAACCTTTTTGTTCCAATAATAGCCAGCTTCTTTCCTTAGTGGATTGCAATTGTTGAGCAGCTTGCTGCTGCACTTGCAATAACCGCCTTCTTTCTTGTTCATGCTCCTCGGACATTTTGGTTTTCGATTCCCATGTATTTCGCACCGCCTCTTCCAATTCTTTTAGTTGCTGCTTGTTTTTCTCACTTAATACTCCTGTCGTTTCACTGTTTCCAGAAGCATTCTGAGCGAGTTTTTCTTTTAACATTCGGATTTCATCATTGAGTCTACTTATGGCAGAAGCTTCCTCATTCTTGACAGCTTTCACCTACCGAATAAGAATCACGCACACTTCAAAGGGACATTTTACTACCCTACCTTAATTGCTTTCGCTCGATTGGCATATTTCAAAGTAGAAAGGGTTTCATCAAAGTTACATGCAGCAGGCGACATAGCTGCCAGCATTGACGTAATAGAGTTTCCTCCAAGTGATTCTTGCAGAACACGAGTAAGCTTGCTATTTCGGTAAGGGATAAACACCGCTTTGCCCTTCCCTGCCTCTACAAGCGCGTTAATAACGTTGCCAAGAGCTGAAAGAGATTTATTAATATTTGCTCCTTCTTTTAAAGTTGCTCCTGTTGCTCCTGTACTTTTTACTCGCTCACTACCGGCTAGATCGACCAAATTAATTTTTGCAAATATATTTTTGGAAGGATCTTCTTCATCTTTTTGGTGGATGGTTATCATAAAAACGCTGTGAGATCGCGAAGAGTCTGCATTCATCTGTGTAGATGCAACAGTTCTATTTTTCATGCCTTGATCAACTATGGAAGACAGTTTTGAAGCTGTATCGACAACTATTTCTTGCAGACCTTTCACGTAAACTCCCAATGCGGGATGCTCCTTAATTTCAAGACCACCCTTTGATGATTTTTTCTTTCGGTCAGACGGATCCAGCAAATCGAAAATGACTTCATTATATATTTCAAAATAGGAAACAGTAACCAAAAACTGAACGGTAGTCTTGGTGGTTCTCTCTTCTGCGATTCGCTCAAATAAACTAACATTCATGCGAGGAATGATACCTTGCAAATCACCATCCCCCCCTTGCATACTCCATGTTTTCCCCGAACCTAGTAATTATTAGTGCGTTACTAATCACCACAAATGGTTGATAACAATTTGATTTTACCGGTCTGTCCGTATGCAAAAATGGTACTATTGTATCCAGAGATAGCTTTACCAAGGATAGGTTGACCGACTTTAAGCCATACTTCTTCTTGAGTGACATCTTCAGGAAACACCAAATCAAATGCAAACGAGTGCTCTTCTGTTTTATTATCAGGATTTATCAAAACAATCTGTTCAGGGTAAATTTTGGCACATGTTGGCTCCCCATTATTTCTTTCTTTCGAATTGAGTGGTCGACAACGCACTGCTACTTTGATATTTGTGTCTACATTCGCCTCGCCGTGATCATCGATCTCCATCTGCAACTTTACCTATAAATTCTACAAAATAATTCTTTTTGGATGCACTGTGTACGCTGCAATTTGAATCTGACGGACTGAGCTTCACTTTGGTTGTTTCATACAGAGGGTATCCTACAGTATTGTCATTATAATATGTCGTAAAACGATGTTGATTTTCCTTGGTTGTAAGCCAATAAGTAGATATTTTCACGGAGTGTGTTGTTGTTGAACCAAATTTATTATGGTCATTCTAAATAGAAGTATTTGGTATTGTATCTAATACATCTTGCTTATTAGCACCCTAATAAATAAGCCATAAGACGTTTAAAAGAGCGCGGCGGGGAGACCGCGGAGAGCCAGCAGCAGCAGTATTATAATAGTAGAGCCGGAGCCGCAACCCGCCGTCTGCAGCAGCCGCAGCAGCCAGCACTGTAACAGTGTAACGGACGGGACAAAAATTAAGCGTCCGTACGTACGTGCGTAATAGGCAGCAAATGGTTTCCCGTCTGACCTCCAGACGATAGACGATGTACAATAATACTTCTATATGCTAGTTATTATGGAAAGATTGCCAATTTGATGATGAGTTCTTCCATTGGAATAATTGATGCTACAAATGCGACCAAGCTTGCCCTCATATATTCACGCCTGAAGGCGATGGAAATTGAAAAAGATCAACCTCACCCATTTCTAGAAATAAATAAGAGGTTCGTCAAATCGAAGGTTGATCCACAAGATATTGAAGACGTAACAGCTATTTTTCGCGACGCGATATCAAATGTGCGGCTGAAGCTGATTGGTGATTCCCGTGATAACGGCAATGGCGTTGATGCCATTGATAACGTACGAGTTTTGTTTTTGGCTGAAGAACAATACGCTCAGTCTCTGATAGCAGCATTAGATGAAAAAATTAAGCACTGGAGAGCAGTTAAAACAGAGAGGGATCAGAATATCAACCAGATGTTTCAGAAACGCCAAGGTTTGGTTACTTTAGAAAATCAGATAAGAGAATTGGAAGAAATTTGCAGGAATTTACAAAAAATAGCAAAGGAGAAAGATGATCAGCGTGGTCAGTTGGTTATGTTGGAGAAAGAAAAATCTGATCAATTGCAAACTGAATGTATTCAATCGATTGACACTGTTACCAAAAAGATTGAAGAGGAAGAATTTGAACTGGAACAAAAAGCTAAAGAGAATGAAGATCTCCAAGCAAAACTCGAACAGTTCACTTATCACATGAGCCTTCGCAAGGAAAAAGCTCGAAATGAAGAGAAGGCTCGAGAATTGCAGATGCAACTCGAATATGCGAAGCGTGCACAAGTGGATTATTTTCGAGAGCAACAAGATTTGAAATCCAAATCATTAAAATCACGAGTCATTCATCTTCAAGAGACTGTTCATAGTTTAAAAACGCAACTCGGAAGTTACACTGGCAAATTTGAAGAATTTGAAGACACTTTGAGAAGGAGTGGTAGTGTACTAGAAAAGGTTGATGAGCGAGAAATCGCGTTGACTGAAATTCTTTTGAGAATGAGGGAGGATTCTGCAAATTTGAAACACAAATCAACGGAGGCGGATGTGAGTATCATCAAAGCATTGGAACATAAACGAGTAGAAGAGTTTGAATATAACAAAGCGAAGTCAAATTTTGAGAAGCTTGAGAAGAAATGCAGAAAATTAATGCTTCAACGGCAAGAGATTTTGAAGAAAACACAATTGTCAAAAGCGTCTCCCATTCTTGAATGTGGTGACAGTTCTTCAAGTCAAATCCGAACCGAATCGCCCGATACAACAAACTTAAAACCTTCTACTACGCCTAGCCGAAGAATTCACAACTTTGTTATGTCGTCATCATCTTCACCAAGTAGACCTACTACTTCTAATTCAACTGGCCTTGTAGGAGATGGTAGCCCTGTGAACTCCCCTTCAGTTGGAGAGAGGAAACAAATCGACCATAGTTGGAAGTAAAATAATGTATGACCAATTATTCCATTCCATTAATTATGAACTGTGATCTTGCTCATGTAACCAATAATCTGAGTCATCAATGTACTGACAATCATCCATCACTTCCTGACGTTCAAGATCATCAACCAAATGTGTTGCAATTGACTTTAAAAGAATTCTTAAATCCGGCAACCCTTTAATATTGGGACGAATGATTTCACCTCGAGCTTGTACAGAAAAAATTCGATCTTGTGAGTAGAACGACTTGAATAGATTTTTGTTCACTATATCATCGACATCAAATTCACAATTCTTATGAACAAAGTCTAGAAATGATTTAAAGCTTCGTTGATTCTTACGATGTTTAAGATCTTCAAGTCTTTTACGCAATACCCAGTAGGCTATCATGTGGCACCAAAATCGGGTCAAAGTTGGATGGTAAGATTTACCAGTGGTATTGGGGCCATTAGTAACAAAATCATCAATCGCTTTTTCAATTCCATTGAAAGATCGCTGAATATCTAACCTGCTAAAGTAACAATGAGCAAGCCTGATGTGGTCATAATGATTCCAAGATTGAAGCTGATAAGTTGTGAGTTCTCTCAAAAAGATATCGTCGTCGTCATTCAATGGCTTTTCATGCCAACTCTTCCATAGTTTATCTCGTTTACGTCTCTCGTGTGCAATAACATCTTGTGAAAGCTCAATCGCATCATGTTGAAGATATCCATCTGGTTGAAATAAATCACCAGTCGGATGAGAAATCATCAAATCTCGGCTTCCCTCAAAATCATCAGAAGGTAAATTTCCTGTGGCGACTACTTGTTGCAAGCAAAGTTGAATGGTCGTCGCGGGAACAATCAATTTCATGTTTAATATCTCATTGATATTTCGTTGCGTATACAAACATGTTGGGTAAAATTGCCATTTTCGATCACTAAGATGAGAAACTTCTAATGCATTCAACAAATCCTCCACCGGACTAGCGGAAGGAAGATCCTGTTTATTCATAAGAATTAAGAGCGGTGCATGACTCTTGTCTTGTTTCAAAAAGGAATGAAGAGCCAACTTGGCTGCGTCAAATCTTGACTTGTCAGTACTATCAACCACGAAAACAATACAACATATATCACAGTCATACACTTTCCTCCATGAATCCGAATATCTCCCATCATCAAGTTCTAAGCACACAATTTTTACATGCTCATCGATAATCATCATTTCTTCGGCCACTGAATCTATCATATCAGGGGATGTTTCCACCTGTGCATTCATGGGTTTCATTGAATAGATCAAAGTTGTCTTTCCGGCACCATCTAATCCCAACAATAAGACAATTTTTTTTTTGTTGATGGACGATGGGGCTGTCCAACTCGAAAAAACGGATTTGAACCAACTTTTCTTGATATTGGACATCCTAATTACCAACTACCACAAGAAGAATTATCAGAGTTCAATGGCACTGTTGTTGTAATGAAAAAAGTAGTTTGAGATATACCATATATAGTAAAGAGATTTTTTTCTTTTTTGAGGGAAAAAAGTATGCTATAACATGTAATACGTAACTTGAACGGTTCTTGCAGCCCT
>JACCEA010335031.1_pt1 | contig 24793 bp, 31 predicted proteins | sample 7449851 | NCBI WGS metagenome assembly JACCEA01 (sample SAMN15323453, study PRJNA562643) | freshwater metagenome | isolation source: river surface water | place: USA:Blue River Watershed | collected 2017-08-18 | reverse complement strand
AATATCGTTAAGTGCCTGTCAGTACGCAGATCTCTATCGTTCTTCTTCTCATCCCTTCTCAAGATTATTCTCTACTTGTTTACCTACTCGGTTGTTCATTTGATGTATTCTTTGTGTAGAAATTAATTTAACACGATTATTGAAATTTAAATTAAATAAAAAAAGAACAGGTTGCGGATTTTGATATGCCCTACTAAATTTCCGTTGTTTTTTCCGTTTATTTTTGATTTTGATATGGCCCACTTGGTTTTATTTTTAAGTTATAGATTGTTGCTATGCATACGTCAACCAAAGCCACATCCCAAATGCATTTTATATACCTTGGATCGTATTCAATAAGATGGTAGTGACGAGCTATCATGATCTGGCCCATCAAAGTGGACTTTTGCGACCGATCGTTTGGACATTCAGTCTTCAGATTTTTAGGCACAAAACTTCGATTTACAGACCTTCTAAAAGGAGTTTGAAATATGATTTGGAAAGCTCTAAACGAGACGGATTCAAATCTGCTTTCTGGTTTGGATGGTAAAGGGCCCGAACACAATCTCATCCCCAACTGCCAACTCAGTGCTACACCCGCCACTAGAAAGCTTAGGTTTAAAGTTATTAACCTTCTTCAACTCAGAATCCTCTTCTCCATCCCATAGAGATGCTGCACATGAATGTTGTAGGGCGGTATCTAAGTGTCGAACAAGTAGTACTCCGTCATGGAACTTTCGATCCCAGGATTGAATGAGAATGACTAATTAATAATCTAAGGCCTAACTATTCAGAAAAAAAGATATTGCAAAAAAAGTAAATCAGCGTGTCTGGTGTCTGGGCGTCTGGGCTTATTATCTGGTATCATCGTAAAAATCCGTTACATCCCCGACTCTGTGTGTCCTCTGCTGCTGCTGCTGCGCTGCTGCGCGCGATGGCTCCGCCTACTGGGCTGCGTGCTGCCGAGACCAGAAAGCACAAGATGGGAGATGATGGAAAAGATAAAAGTATTTTATCATCGCTACAATATATGGAATATGCAACGGCTGGTTTTTGACAAAATGCCACACAATATGGAATAGGTAATGTCGCATCCTGATGTTCATATCGCAGACAAGAAATTTGAACTAAGAGCACTGCAAAGGAAGGAGTTGGAACTCCTTTCTTCTTTGGAAGCGATTAATGAGTCATTCGCAGAACTCTCCATTCCAATAACAACCAACAATCCCAACACAGGATACACTCATCCGACTGATTTGCAGTCTGTTATTTCAAACCCAGCAATTGCTGGTTCATCATATGTGAGTTCATCTACTAAAAAGAGACGTCAGTGGCAACCCTCTCCAGAAGTAAAATTCGACCTAGTCAAGTATAAATCATACGGCATTAGAATGGGGAATAAACTAAGTTTTCGCGGTGAGGATAAAGCAAGAGAATATTTTGATATGATTGATGATGATCATGACGGTTTTATTGACTTTGAAGAAAGCAAAGGTAATGCCTGGAATATAACGTTGTGTTCATGTTGGTCTTAAGTGTATTTTTGACAAGCGGTCCACGCATTCAGACATCCTTTTGGAATGATTACGAATGCTTCTCATCAATCCAGGTGAGATCTAAAAATTATATCCATCAAATATTTCCTCACACAATTTAAATCTATTTTGAATCTAGGGAGGCGTGGAGAACATACATGAAAAATGAAGGTTACTCATTAGTGTCAAACAATAACAAACTTTCTAAACAAGATTATGTTAAATATCGTGTGGTTACTGACGCCAAGCAGCCATTACTCTACGAACTTTCTATCCTTGGCCTGGGTTTCATCCCCAGCTATCTTACTAGGTGGCAATTTATTAACACTATCATCTCCGAGGTGGAAAAATACAGAGAATATTGCAAAAGCCTGAATGCTTCTGATGTCAAGAAGTTGGAAGGTAGGGCATTATTTCCCTTTATTAGCTCTGTTCCAACTGAGATTTTTAGGGATCCTTACAATGGAGGAGATAATGTTTATCGTTAATAACAGTGATATTAATTTAACGAAACCTGAGATTTTTTTAATGATGCTATGGAGAAAGCAAAAGGCGAATATGCTAATGAACTTGACAAGAGTTTATGCGAAACGCAATTTGAGTCAAAAGGAGTACAATTTTGAAGTCGAAAAGAACCGAAAGATGAAACCATTTCATGTCACCAATACAGCTAGCTCGCTTCCACTTGGCGAGGGGATCATCACTGAAGTAGATTCAAACACCTCCCGTCCTGTAACTACTGATTCAACAAAGGTAGATTCATCCAACCGAAATCTAAAAAAGAAAAATATGTTAGAGACCGAAGTCATTCCGGGTAGCAATAATGATTTTAAATTGATAATCGGTTCAAGATCTGAAACAAACACAGTCACTCCACATGATGTAGACCATGTCCCGGTTAGTCAATTCAAAGCATGGCTCTTAGCAGTTCCAAATTTTATGAATTTTGAGGTATTCAACAACACTCCAGTTATGCACAAAACTAAAAGAAACCTTCCTTTTGTTTCCGTATTTCAGATGTTCTATCGTCGCATCCTTCGATTCAAGTATTCTTTTTACAGGTAAGATTGCACTGGTTGATGATCACATCTATTACGTCTGTTCCAATTTCAGGTGGAGTAGAATGGTGACTGATAAATGCCGGTTTTTGTTTCACTTTGCTGGTCATTTAAATGATCGATTGGTCTTCCGTGAATTCTTACCGATTGGGAAAATGTCTCGGTATTATCAAGAAGTTTCAACCTTGAAGCTTAGTCTACAAGTTGGTGGCCTATCAAGCAGTGCTCAAATGAAGAAAGGATACGCCCATCAGACTAGTGGCAATGGTAAAGCTACCATTGCCAGGGAAGAGGTTAAAAATATTGACGGTGCTGAAGATGATCTCGAAGGTGATGGAAATGTGGGTGGCGACGAAGATGTCCATAATAATGGATTGTCATTGACATGGAAGTTAATGAAAGTTGAGAATCCCGAGGCAATAATGACCAAGCTTAATATTCCAACTAGTTGTGGATCCATACTCTTCATTGATTTGCTGTATAAGGATAAGGTGTCTTTATCGAAACAGCAAGAAACTTGTGAATCTTTAAAGAAATTCATTTTGCAGCAAATCGAGAGGGAATTGAAACAAAATATTAGTTTTACATTGATGAACTGCATTGCTATGAAAAATGAGTATGATGATAGCCCAATTATTCGCATTGTAATTGCTTATAAGAAATTGGTTTCTATCGACAAATTTTTGGAGCATCAATTGCTTCCATATCGATTCAGTGATCTTGTAACCATGTTTGTAGGTGATTTAAAGTCCAATATTGATTTTCATGAGTATTTCCATAATAAGGTCAATACTCTCGATGAAATGTTCCATATGACGGTAAGGGTTGGTGATTAAAATAATATCATGTTCATATTTACTTATCATGTCTCTATTGTACTACTTTTTCGTTACAGTTAACATGCACAATTGGATACCGGAAAAATCTTTTGATGGCTATTATTGAGGTGGGATTAAATTGCTTGCAGAGTCTATGTGAATTATGAATTTTTTTATATCACACAGAGAGCGATGCTAGCGATGAACAGTGGAATGACTGAAGCACAAGCCGATTTCTTAAATCAACGGAATCAACAAAGAAATTCATCATCGGATGATAATTCTCAGTCTGGTAGTACTGTTCCAACACGTACTAACGTCAGTACTTTAAACTTGGCCAATGTCCAAAAGAAGGGGACTTCGGCTGAGACATTTTCAGTGGATGGTATGGATGATGACACATCCGCTATGAGACAATACCGTTGGATGCTTGTTTATCCCCATTATCCTGCTATTGCGGAGACACTGAAAAAGATTTTTGACGTTGCCTACAGTTGGAGAAATTCTGCCGTTCGCTGGCAATTTCGCTCACTTAGTGATTTCATGATGCGTCTACCCTTCCTCTTTGGAATCGAACGTTTCCGGTCAGTATTTACAGTAGAGCAGAAGACTATGCTGTTTAAACCTGGATATGTTCGAGAGTTATATTTGGATTTTGTGAAATGCTTTAAGGAAGAGTTTGGGTCTCTCTTTGATGAGCTGAAAGAATTTTTGGAGGTAAGGTTGAACCCGTGGAAGTGGAAGTTAGTCGCTGATAGTGCTGATTTTTGCATTTCATAACACAATAGCGCAGGAAAAAGGAAGAAGATCATCGTAGGTTCTTAGAGTTAATATCCTTCGAGAAGAAGAAAGAACAGGAAGAATCATTTAAAGCGATGGAAAGTAAGAAAAATTCTACCCTGGAGCGGATGAAGCGAATTGGCTTGGAGGGGGAAGAACTAGATGCCATGCTTACTAATGAAGAATACGACAAGAATCCGCTTTTATACATTAACTCACAAGAAACGGACAATCGTCTTGGCGATATAACAACTTTTCGCTTGATGGAATTGATAACGGAAAATCTTGTCGGCCTTCATTCAGTAGAACTCTTGTCGGGGAAGAATAAACTCACTGCCCAAATTCATGGAATGGACGTCATTCATTTAATTCCCAAGATGGCATCTATGAATGAAGTGTTTCACAAAACATCGTTTTCAAAAAAGGTAGTCAAAAATAAATGATTTGAAAGCCAAACCCAGTCTCATCGAGAAATTTTTAATTTAACATCAACATTCACAATAAAAAATTTTATATTGCTACTCTTGAAGTGGCAATCTTGTTCAACCAGATTGCTGACTTCCTTAAAAGCCTTTTCTTTCATTCAACTTAATTGTGTATTCAAAGCAAAAATATTTCACTTCCTTAAAAGTCTTCGTTGCCTCATACGGCGGCATAGTTCGCAGCAGCTTTCTACTTTTTGCCTGGAGTACGGGGCGGAGCGATGGATCGAGATGACATACTAGTAATCTTTGATTTTGTGGATAATGATGAACTTTTAGAAGAAGTGCTTTCTAATGGTCTCTTCGATCCGAGACTTGCTGACAACGCCCCAGTTTCCGCTGTAGGGAGTTTTGAGCGATTAATGCTGCTTCCCTCCCAAGTATTTGTTAGTTTTTGCTTTGATGGAGTTGCGGTAGTTGTCGGGACAATTGAAGATGAAATGCAATCGTCATTATCCTTCATATTAGCGAGTTCCTTGGAAAGAGACTTCGTTGACACAGAAGAATCAGTTCCAACATCCTTGAGCTTTCTTTTCGGCTTCCCCAATTCACATTGACTAACCTGATTGGCAAATCGTAGCGATGATAGGGATTCAAAGAATGAAGCTTCCGTCGGACTTAAGTTTACAATCTAGGATTAAGTATATAAATTAGTCACAAGAAATATCAAGGCACAAAATAACTTACCATCAAAGTTTTCCCATCACCTGATAAAGCGGGTTGGAGTAGGAAGGTCAACTTTGAATTACGATACGGAATGTGAGGCTGCTTGTTTGCAAGGGCAGCGAAGACATCAGCTAGTGCGCTCAAGGATTTGTTAATTGCTACTGTCTCTTTGAAATCACTTCCAGTTACACCTGATCGGTCCACTCTCTCAGAACCTGCCAAGTCTACCAAATTCAGTGCTCCATTGAGTTCAACTCCCTGCGACGGGTTAGAAGCTTTCAAGTGCAAAGTGAAGACAGCATGAGAACGAGAAGATCGGTCGTTCATTAAGGTTTGGCTCACACTACGGTGCTGTGCAGCCATTTCCATAATAGACATAATTTGCTGAAAATCTTCAGGATCAACAGAGATTTTGGTTAATTCACTCACATACAAATTTCCTTGAAGATCCTTTTTTATCTCGTGTTTGCCATCTTCCTTTCCACCATCACTCTTTCTCAACAAATCGCGAATTGTTTCATTATAAATTTCTAAGAAAGACACTTCCATATGGTAGCACCAACCTTTCTCCTGCAACTGCTTCTTATAGGCGCCAACTTGCTCCATGGCTCGTGGAATAATTCCTCTCATTGGCCCCTCTCCCGAACCATTCATGGTATGAGTCTTTCCAGAACCAGTTTGCCCATAGCTGAAAAGACAAACATGATAGCCATCCAAAGCGGATTGAACAAATTCAGCCACTTCCGAAAAGAGAGCTTCCTGACTACATGATTGGCCAAAGACTTTATCAAAATTGAAATCGTACTCTTCTTTTTTATTGTTATTTTCTGGATTGGCTTTCAAAATCTTTAAGCTATTAAGATCTGGGCGTACATTGATTGCAGGATCAGGTAAGTTCGTTAGTTCATAACCATCTCCAGGTAAAAACGGGCGAACACGAGCAAAGACACGAATGTTACCACGTAATTCTTGGACTAAGTTATGCAGCTTGCGTCGTTGAGATTCGCTGATACGCAGTTTTTCCTCGTATTCTGCAATTCGCTTGACGTCATTTGATAATAATTTTTCATTCATAACGGACGCTTCTTGCAGTTTTTGTTTCAAAACCTCCAACTCTCCCTTGCAGCGACTTAGCTCTTCGATTGATCCTTTGTTAGTAGGACCACTTTCTAGTGCTAAGTGGAGCTGTTGAATTTCTTCTTTCAAACCTAAAGCAATATCGGAGTTTTCCTTAGCTTCCTGTAAAGCCACGTCTCTTGCCTTTGAAATTAATTCTAAAGATGATTTTGATGATTCTTCCAATTGCCTACAACGTTCTTCAGCATCCTTTACGGTTTTGTTGCACTCATTTTGTATTGCGATGAGTTGACCCATGGCTGCAATTCTTTCCCGACGCTCGGTTTCTTCTCGAGATTCTGCACGAATTCGAAGTTCTTTTTCAATTTCTAATTGCGTGCATGAATCTTTTGCTGCTGCTGCTTCCATTTCCTTTTGGTGAAGACTATGTTCTAAAGATGCTTTGACCTCTTTCAATTGTTCCAGATCACGAAGGAGTAATGAATGCTCTTCCTTTTGATTGGAAATTTGTGAGGTCAAATTGCGCCTTTCCTCTTCAAGCATTTGCATTCTTAAATTCATCGCACTAGAGCAGTATTGACAAAGTAAAAAAACGCATGTGAGCCCAGATATTATACACATACCCCGCTTCCTGTCGCAATGTGCATTTCTCCTCCAATGCCTGCTTTTGGATTTCATAGACATTTTGCATAGAATTTCGTAAATCATCATCTTTCTTCGTAATGGTTTCCTTCAATTGAACAACTTCATTGGTAAGGCGATTGACCTCCCTCTCTAAAATATCTTTGTTTAATTCAGTGTCTTTCACAGAGGATTTTGTGCTCGCCAAAGCTTCCACCATTTCCATGTTTTTCCTTTGCATTTCTTCGTAGTCACGCGTGAGTTTATCAATTTCTCCTTCCAACTTATTTTGATTAACTTGAAATGCAGCCATTTCCATTTGATAGATCTTTACCAGTTCATCATTGTGCTAAACAAAAAACAAACAAAAAATTAAGATAATTACTACCAAATGATTAAAATTCAGTTACTTTGCTCTGGGACTGTTTTAGTTCAACTAAATTTTCTTGATGGGCATGAGTTAACTTTTCAAATTGTCCCTCTAGGTCACGAAGTTTCTCCTGGAGTCTTTCGATTTCTTTGTCTTTCAAAAGAAGTTTTGTCTCAGAACTCCTTACTTGATTGATACTCTCAGTCCTGATCAAAGCAAGTTTAGAAGCTTCTTCCTTGCGCTCATTCTGTAAATTTTCAATTTCTTTTCTCATTTTGCGCTCATTGGATTGGAGTGAAGCAACAAGTTGTACGTCATCCACCAGATGGTCATACAATTCACGGATTCCATTGGCTAGTTTAGTCTCAAAAGAAACGCAAGAATCTTTTGTAATGCGAACATTATCCTGAAGGTTAACAATAATATCCCGCAAATCTTTGATTCCAGCTTCCAAGCGCTTGACTCTATCCTTCACGTCCCACTTATTATTTTTGGTTTTCAAGCTGTTGTTGATGTTGACTAGTCGATCTTCGAGAGAGGAAAAAGTAGCGTCAAATAATTTCGCCAATTGAGTACCCGTAACTTCATTCACAAAATCATGTTGAAACTTTTTCAGGAATGGGTTGGTACTAATTCGTGGTGTGGCGGAGATGGTGCTTTCCACCACGAGATTTCTTTCGGCGATTTGAGGCTTTCGTGGGGTCGCTCCATGTGAAACTATAGGAGAATTCACCTCAGTCAAAATAGGGCGAATAATTGGTTGAACCATTGCATTAGCGGAGTGTGCTGGAATTTTTTCTCGATTTGCATTTGCTGCTTTTGCTTTTGGAGTCAAGCTACCACCTGGATTTTTGCGACCAGCACCGCCAGTAGTTGGCTGGTTATTGTATCGAGGGAGAGCACTTTTTGTAGCTTTTGGAGCAGGGATAGAGCAGTTTTCAGTTGCATTGATTCTCACTTTCTTTGGTGCCACACTATGGTCTTCGTTTTCTCCGAGTTGGACAGTATCAAAGTTCTCATCGTTGTCAGACGATTTTCTCTTCGCAGACTTTCCTTGAACTTGAATATTGGTGACCTCGTTGCTGATCAGTTCCATTTCCTCTACTTCTTTTTATTTAAAAACTATATTCATAAATGATTAATTGCACCGCGATATTGTACTCCATACACCAGCAAATAGCCAGCGGATACTAAAGGCCTAACGGCTAGTGCAATGAGCGGACGCACTAACGAAAGCACAACACTGCTCTGGCGCCTGCGCCTAATAATGCTCGGCTTGCCTATTTGGTATTGTATAATGTATAATGGTATAGAAGTATTATAACAAAAATAACAAATACTGTATAAACAAAATACCGATATACAATTAGCAAACAATTTGAGTCTGGATCAATATCAAGCACTATGGTTGTGGTCTAGTTGTAAAGGAATGAATTATCCTCCTATTCGCTTTTTATTTGCTCTTTTTTGCATTTGTCATTGGTTTCACTATGTGGGATTAGTCTATGCTCAACGAGCACCAATGGACGATACATCTATTCTGGGGCGCTACTATCGAAATGACCCCCAGAGTTACGATTTACATCAAACAACTCAAAATATTGCAGCACCGGATCTTCTCCCTGATTCTGATGTAGCCGTTAAGATATTCAAACGGAAGATTGGGGAGCAATCTACGAAGGAGAGCCCGATTCTAGTGGAAATAGAGATTGGTAATCACGATCCCCAGGAATTCTTTCTCTACATTGCAAAGGATGGGAATGAAATATGTGCAATGGAATTAGGCAGTATGGAAAACAATAACAGATCGCTGTGTTTTGCGGATGAGTCCATGTTCCACTTTGGAGATAATTCATTTACCCTCTCAATATATTCCACTGCTTCGAAGCAATTGCTGCTGCAAACAAAAGCCCACTTATTCTTTACAGAAGGAGATTTTGATGAAGTTATTGTTGATCGAAAAAATCGATTCGAGAAAGTATTTGGACCGATCATTCGGAAGCAGAAGGGAATCGCTTTGACGGGTTCCTTGCTGATACTTGCATGGTTTTTTGCACACAGAGCAAAGTTCCCAGTAACTGTGGAATTTGTTTCCACGACCAATGACTATGGGAGTGGTGATGGAGGTGGTGACAATAACGCGGTTAATATATTCCCGGATGGTAGATTAGATTACTACAAACTACACTCATCATCGCATTCTGTACCAATCCATGAGCCACTTCATATTTCCACCGACACAGATGGTTTAGAGTTGGCGCCTATTGTACGTTATTCATTATTTGACGCCACACAAAAAGTTTTGGGTCATTCTTATCGGTACATAATGTCGAATATTCCGAGAAACCCCCGTTTCGTTTGGACTTTGTTGGGACTCACCATTTCATTGGTAATTGCTATAAACCAAAGGCACGTAATAGATCGAGAAGTCGAGAAGCTTCTCAAAGACGATGGAGTATTTTCCAACCAACTCAATGATGGTACGTCAATTATTGGCTCCACAAGCTCATTTGTATCTTTTGCGCAAAATAAGCGTTTTGGCAACATCTGGAAACGGTTTACTGGAAAAAATAATAGGAATTTTCCGGTTCGTCCTCCGGATGAGCTGGATATGATCATTCCTAAACCTACGCATGCGACAATTCCAGTATCATTATTATCAAGTAAATCGTAGAATGGTTTCAAATTCCGAGAAGTCCAGTTCCCAAAGATGTATGGTCAAGGGTGTTAATATTTAAATATTCTTATTTCATCAAATTTCAACTCATTTCAATGGTGCAAGGGAGAGAGTATCCGATAACTTAAACGCATTCTTTTTGCCGTTTCCATCTTTTGTGCCCAAGAAAATTCTAACACTGGAGATTCCAACAAGCTGATGTCTTTGTTGAGGCTGTGATATTGTGTCGTCAACGACATGAGTTCATTGGATCCAAACAATAGAGTATGTATTGCATGAAAGAAGTCAAAACAACTTTGCACCACCTTTGATGCTTTTGCTAGCAAGGAGTGCGAAGTATCACTCTTGTGATGCTTCCACTGTATTTCATACATTGAAACTGTGTGAATCTTAGAAGAACCCAAAGGAGATAGAACTTCAAATAGCTCATAGAACTTGCTTCGCAATCGAACAAGATTGAAAATATACAAACCTTTCGCTATTGAAGTAACACGGTCGGGCGATGGCTTATGATCAGTATGTTCAACAAGGTTAGCTTCCGTGGAATCACTTTCACTAACATGTTCAAGCATTTTCACTGGTTCGGCTGAGCCCAATTCGTATTGGTCCAAACCATTCCACATTGTATTGAAGTATTCATTCGAAATCTTGCCATTGTTCAACCACTCTTGTTCAGCAACTCTCCTGCGCGACGGGGAAAAAGGGAAAATAGCAACAGGTTCTTTCTTGATAGCAATCACACGGCGGCTCTCACTTCTTTCACATTCATTAACTTCCTGCATTGACCTTTCAACATCCGCTAAAATTAATTGAAAATGAACTGCATCTTGACCACCAGATTGAGCTTTTGGTGTAAATAACCCTTTTAAATTATACAATATCAAGCCTTGTGGATTCGTAACTATGAGCACTTGACTTTCAAAGATCAAACAATCACAATACTTACCAACGACGCCAAATGCTGGCATCGCAGCTGTAGCGGCGATAGTTAATTCGTTTGATGCCAAGATTTGATCCATTTTTAACATTGCTGCTTCCGTGTGCACCTTCAGCTTTTGAACCTACACCAAAAAATCAAAAAATGAGTAAAAGTTTTTTTGGCAGGGAACCGGCAATATCACCTGAATAAGAATAGCGGTAAAAAGATTCCCAAATAATATCCCTCTAATCGGATGTTGTAAATCCTTCTCATATTCGTTCATCAATGCTATCAAGGCTTGCTCAGGCGTTGGCGATAAATCAACAAGTGCATCACCAGTTCTAATAGTGTCTATCGTGTGAACCTGAGGTACTTCTGATTTAGTGGGGGATGTAATCGCATTTACTACATCTGCAACGCCGTCCTTGGAAAATATTCTTTCTTTATTTCGCAAAATTTCCTCCTTTGCCACTTGAATATTAGGTAAGATCAAAGCATAACCCTCCTTACTCTTCGAAAAATCAGTGAGCATTCTTTCCAACGCAGCTTTGCTAAGCTCCAGATCACGTTTTGCCACAATATGATCATCAGAACTCCTGATAGTTTCAAACAGTTCTTGTTTGAGTTTGGTTAACGGCTCAATTACATGCTCAGCAATTTTAGATTGAACAATATCTTTAAAACGATCAAAAAGTTCTCCCAAAGATCCATTACGAATCATTCTCATGAGGGATTTGCATCCATAAATAGTTGCGAGGGCAATTATAAGATTTCTAACCCAAAATCTTTCAACATTTGAAGGCCGCCGTATGATGTCGCCGCTAAATTCCAACGGGAAAAGCTAAACAAGCAACAATAAAAAAAACTATACTGAACAACGATATGCCACAGACTTTTACCTGGTCTGATTTGTCATCAATTATCCTATGAACCAAGCTTATGAGGGAACAACAACAATGATGCATTTCTTTGACACTCAGATTACGGGACTCAGAAAGATTTCGGAAATCTCCCTTTAACTTTTCCGGTAGATGATTATGAACGGAACTTACCAAACTCTTGATCGCTGCTTCTAGATGCATTGTAACTATATCCTTCAACGTGTAATCTATATTTACATTAAATTCACTAAACCATTTGTGGTCAAGAGGAATAGATACTTTAGATTTCATACGAAACTTCTCATGGGCAAATGGAGAGGATGACTGAATAATGTTGAATATGATTTTCAAATTTATGCTAGCGTCATGCAACTCAGATAACCAAACTGCTAACTCGTGGAAATCTGCTCTTAAACATTCAATATGACTGGTCATATCTTCGCTGTTTTCCAAAATTGTATCGGGAATTCCTTGCTGAAATGTCAAACCTCGGTAGATTTTGCTGTTCCATTGAGCTAAGAAAATTTCCCATCCACTGCTCTTGCTTAATTTTTCCCAATATATTATTTCCGACCTTGTAGAAAACATTTCCTTCAAAACCAACGAAAATACACCATCTAAAACATCAACAAGCATTGCAAATATAGCTGCCAGATCATGATTATTGGTCACATGCAAGGCACAAAGCACCAGTTGTTCATGATCCTCTGTTAGACCAGCAAGAGTATTCCTCATGTTTGACTAAAACTATGAACGAAAGCCTACAGGAAAATGGAACGCACAAGCCCAATCCGGCAATCTAACTAAACATCACTTGTGTAAATATCTGGTATTAGTCCCATATCGATTACAATAATTCGGGCGGGCTGCAGCACGGCGCTGCTGTGCTGCCTGCTGCTGTGCTGGGGCTGTCTGCTCCTCCTGCGCTTTCTCTGGCTGCTGCTCTCTGCTGCGCCTGGGTGGGGCTCTTTCCAATTTGCTCAAATTCAGTTTTGAAAACGCTTGTGTACTCATGTCAACCTATTGACTCTCATTATGTCAGATAAGACTTTGGAATTTGAGCCTCCCGTTGCATGTGTGAACAGAATCCTTAAGAATGTTTTGCCCGATAACGTCCTCTTGACGAAGGAAGCAAGAGCGGCATTCGTTCGGGCGGCAGGAATTTTTATTTTTTATTTGACTCATGCTTCAAATGAGTTCACAAGAGATAACAAACGACAAACTATTTTCCCTCAGGATGTCATCAATGCTTTGAAGTAATCTCTTCCCCCAATTGGATTGTGAGCGTTTGAAACATTTCATCTTCTGTAGAGATATCGGCTTTAACGACTTAGAAGGACCCTTGACTGAATTCTTGGAAGGTAAGGCACCTATGTAATTCTAATCATTTTAATTCCTCGTTGCGAAGACTAATTTCTCTCCGACCTTCCACTAGCGTTTCGCCGTGAGGTTAATGCGTCAAAAAAATCAAAGAAAATATTGAAAGATCACGAAACGGTGCAACAAAAATACTAATGTTGATATTTCTCATTTTTAAAAATTTATGTTTCAGCAGAATGGAGAAGACAATAACTTCGTTGATGATGATGAGGAAGAAGAGCCTGCGGACGAAGTGGATCGAGAAGACGAACTGCGAGAAATTTTTCATAACTAGATCATACTTTCTCAAATAAAGTTGTAGTCAATATGATGACCGATTAATTAGAATCAGAACTAATTTTATGTGTATGCGTAATCAGGATTCTAAGGTAAAATATCTATTAATCCCAAATCAGATGTCCAAAATGTCCAGCTACTAAACCTTCCATCCAACTACATGAAAGAGATAGGTAGAAAAAAAGTCTTCCTGTTGACCTTGCTGCAACATCATGTAATGGCTCCTCCCTCAACTGGTATATTTCTGTTAGCGAGTTGTCTTCTTTCCATCATTCTCAACAACTAATGGATGTACGTTGCTAGATTCATCAATCTACAATCCCTTGCAACTGGGATGAAAAAATATCTGGGAACTTGTTAATAATAATTCTTCTGCGGATTCTTTTAAGTCGCAACCAAGAAAATTTACATGAAATAACTTACCACTTCCCATTCAACTCTACATAAAAATCAACACTCTATTTGTTTTTTTTTCATGATTGAAGCTGCGCTTTATGCAGAGTTGCATGGGAAGTGGTATGAGTATATTACAATAATATCCGGATATAGAAGTATAAATGAAATTAAAAATGCCTTTTTGAGGGTTGGGCTACAGGGTCTGTATTTCCTTTTGGGGTTAAATCGCCAAGATGGGTTTTTTGAGCTCTTGCGATATATGAATCCATAAGGAATATTTCTGGTTTCTTCATAAATGCCCATAAGCATACAATAATCTAACTATTTGATCATTGATTCAGAAAATGCTTGGTCGCAACTTGATGAGATCTGCCCGTTTGGTGACACCAATCGGTGCGAAGAAGACAGCCATTTTGGGCGGTGTCAGAAATTTGAATGTTCATGAATATGTGAGAGAATTCTGCATGCTTTCATTTATATTGCTCACATTTCATTTGCAAATAGGTATCTATGGACATCATGAGAAGTTTCGGTATCCCTGTACCAAAGGGTGGTGTTGCTACTACAGTAGAAGAGGCCAACCAGGTTTACAAGAGTGTGATCGGTGAAGGCAAAGATTGTGTCATAAAAGCGATGGTTCTTACTGGTGGTAGAGGTTTGGGTCGCTTCAGCAATGGTTTCAAGGGAGGTGTGCACCTTTGCAATAAACCTGGTGATGTTGGAAATTTTGCTTCAAAGATGCTAGGTTCTAATTTAATCACGAAGCAAACAACGGCAGAAGGTCTTCCTTGCTCGAAGGTTATGATTGTTGAACGTCAGTACATGAGACGCGAAATGTACATTTCTATCATGTTGGACCGAAGCTTTGGTGGACCAGTTTTTATTGCTTCCCCTGCTGGTGGCACTTCCATCGAGGACGTTGCTGCCGCCACTCCAGAGCTTATCTTTAAGCAACCTGTCGACATCATGAACGGTATGACCGACGAGCAGAGCACCTTTTTGGCTACTTCGTTAGGATTCTTGCCTGGCACTTCTGGCCATGCGGAATGTAAAACGGTCGTGGAAAAGTTATACAAGCTTTTCCGTACACATGATTGCACTTTGGTAGAAGTGAATCCATTGGCGGAGACCCCTGAAGGAAGGGTAATGGTATGTGATGCGAAGCTCAATTTTGACGACAACGCGGAATTCCGCCAAAAAGAAATTTTTAAGTTACGTGATCGCAGCCAAGAGGATTGGCGTGAAGTCGAAGCTGCCAAGTATGATCTGAACTACATTGGCTTAAGTGGAAATATTGGTTGCATGGTAAATGGCGCAGGTTTGGCAATGGCAACTATGGATATTATCAAGTTAAAGGGTGGTGATCCAGCAAACTTTTTGGATGTTGGTGGTGGAGCAAGTGAGAGTCAGGTTCAAAAAGCGTTTGAGTTGCTAAATGCAGATAAACAAGTGAAAACGATTCTTGTAAATATTTTTGGCGGTATCATGAGGTAAATCACACACAATAACAAAGTTTCTCCTATTTAAGTAAGTCGCTTTTTAGATGTGACGTGATTGCACAGGGTGTCATCAATGCTGCAAAAAACATAGGTATGAAGAAGCCGATTGTTATTAGACTGAAGGGAACAAATGTCGAAGAGGCAAAGAAGTTGATCGCGAACTGTGGATTTAAGTTAATTGTAACCGATGATTTAGATGATGCTGCCAAGAAGGCTGTCCATATCGCAGAAATTGTGAAGCAGGCAGATGAAGTTGATTTGGAAGTCTCGTTCTCAAATTAGAATTATAGTTTTAAAAGTATATCTACTTCCTCACGATATACCTATATAAAAAGGTTTTTAATGATCATTACAATCGCTCAGCCGTATTGTACGTTCCTAATTAACACGGTTCTTGTTTGGGAGCCACATATGGGACATTTTCATTTTCGTAAAGAAGATTAGCAACGGCTATTTTTATTTGTGCTAAGAGAATTATGAGGTTGTACTCTTATTCCACAAGTTGTTGTTGCTTCTGTCCAAATCAGCATTAACCATTAACAAACAATGACTGACTTAGTGAAAGATTTTGCCAACATAAGAATCTGTGATGGTCGTGAAAACCAAGAAAACAAACCTATGAACGGTCTTTCTCCAGATGGTGACATTCCAAAACTGTGAGAAACATTCCATATCAGAAGATAAACATGCATTTATTGTCTTTGAATTAGGGCACCAAAGCGATGGACTTTGAAGGATTTTGAAATTGGGAGACCCCTTGGGCGTGGGAAGTTTGGTGACGTCTACTTGGCTAGGGAACGTAAGACAAAGTTTATCGTTGCGATCAAGGTAATCACCTCCACAGTATGTTTCAGTTTCCACATTTTGATTATGTAATATAGGCTATCAAGAAGAGCCAGTTGCTGAAAGCTGGCGTTGAACACCAGCTGAGGCGAGAGATTGAGATTCAATCCCACCTTCGTCATAAGAATATTTTGCGCATGTACGGCTATTTTTGGGATGAAAACCGCATTTACATTATTCTCGAATTTGCTCCTGGTGGGGAATTGTACAAACAATTAACTGATCGTGGAAGGTTCAGTGAACTGCTTACAGCAAAGTATATTCACGACCTTGCGATTGCATTGAATTATTGCCATGGCAAGCATGTGATCCATCGTGATATCAAACCCGAAAATCTTTTAATTGGGCAAAGGGTATATGGAAAAGTTGACTTAATAATTCGTCGTGAATAATAACCGTTATAATCTTTAGGGAGATATAAAAATTGCAGATTTTGGATGGTCAGTGCATGCTCCAACTTCCCGACGAACAACTTTGTGTGGCACGTTAGACTATTTGCCACCAGAAATGGTTGAAGCACGAGAACATGATTCGACTGCCGATGTTTGGAGTTTGGGAGTGCTTATGTATGAGTTCTTAGTTGGTAGTCCACCATTTGAAGCTGAAGGGTATCGTGCCACATACCGGAGAATCAGCAATGTTGACTTACGGTTTCCGCCCATCGTAACTCCAGGAGCAAGAGACCTTATATCGAGATTGCTTGTGAAAGATCAAAGCAAGAGAATGAAACTTGCCGATGTTCCAAGACATCCTTGGATTGTTGAAAACTTAAATTTAGCCGCTAAACGACAGCAAGCTCAAGCATCAGGAATGGGCGCGAATAAAGCGCAGATGCGTTGATTGTTGCAAAATGTCTATTGATGTATACTGATGAAGATTCATGATTGTTTTGTGTGTATGCGTGTGGGTAATAGTGAATACAATTTCATGTTCTATTGATGTTTTAAATGATAGGGAAAATAAATCAATAAACCTGAAGTAAATGCCAATGCATACCTCCTCGTGATCACGACAATTACATCGCTTGACAATATCACTTGTCCAGATGTTAAAATAGCAGTCGAGAAACCACTAAATATTACTGGTTTCGATTAACAATGACATCCCTATGTAATTGAATAATTCCTTCAAGAACTTATGATTCGATCGTTAAGTTGACACCTGATACATAATTCAACCCACATTCTTCGTAGAATTATCCCGCTCTTCAATCATATTGAAGGAACCATCAATTTGGTCCCAGCTATAAAAATAAATCCGTTTAGCATCAATAAACACACAACATAATCGTATTAGAACACTCCATACCTTTTCCGGATGTAACGATAAACTTCAGCAGCTTTCGATGAGCGCAAAATTAAATCAATGTTTCCTAAGTTGGATGAAAAAGCATCTGTTTTATCAACGTCACTATTAATATCAGCATTAACTACATCGGATTGACCGTCCATATTGCTCTCGACATCAGAATGATCATCTAATTCAGCCTCTACAACTTTCCTTCCAGCAATGTCAAAGCGAATGTTGACTCTCTTATTTCGCAGTGACAAATTCTTACTTTCCAATCGTTTCCTCTCCTTCAACTCCCCCAATTTTCTCTCCTCATCAGTCAACCAAGCACTACTAATGTAATAGTCCGCTTGCGCATCATGGACGATAGTCCTTTTGGCATGTTCTTGGTCATATTGCAAAAGAATTTCTTTCTGGCGATAAGCTGTCAGAGTGCGCTCATCACAAGGCGATGAAATCATCGCAACCAATGTGCATATGGTACCACATATTGGACAATGACATTCAAGATCTAGTTCACGATTTTCTGGGCTAAATTCGAATGCACAAATAATGTAACCACAGTGTGTACAATTTGTCACTTCATCGTGTCTGTTGCCGAGGCAGCTACAAATTTGGCGAACCGAAGATGTTTTGAGCTGCAAATTATCACCAACTCCTCCTTTCCCCATGTTGACCTTCATGCGTTTCTTCATTTACAATATTATTCGGCTGGATCTAATGTATGTACTGTAAAATATTTTATTGTATATTCATTCCATATTAGTTAGCAGCCCACAGCTTGGGTGAATTTTACACTATATAGGATTATATTTTTATAAAAATTCTCCAAACATGTACCTTTGCTGGCAGAGAAGGTTCGGTTATTGTATCAGGCGCAACTGAGCTCGACTGGTGTCGAGGGCGGACTTCAAATCCGTGGGCGATCACAAGTCGCAGTGGTTCGATTCCACCTGAGGCGCGTATTTTGGGTTATTTATTATGCGTTCTTTTACATTAGACGATTTGGGATAAAACATACCAAACGCATAACATACACCTATTCACAGAACAATTAATGGTCCTTTATTACTTATATATACACTAAATACATCTTTCAGTATACCACTGATAACATGTAGATAAATCATGAAATGGAGCCAGATCGTGAATGAGCTTGCGATTGCGATCTCGAAGTCAATTCCTGCTCTTGCCTGACAACACACAAAAGATAATATCACTTAAAAAGAAGAAACAATAGATATTATTGGATACCTTTCTTCACAAACACTTGCAAGTTCCAGTAAACGCATCGGAGAGGGAACGTAATGTGTGGATCCCATCGATCTCAATGGCGATGAAGGAACCGGAATTTTCCCATCATCTTTAGAGTCGCTGAGTGATACATCTTCTTTTATTGCATTTAAAATTTGAGATTCGCTTGTTGGTGACAACAAACTATTCACCTCAATTCGCTCAGGGCTTTCTTCAATCGAGTTGTGCAAATTGACTGATTGTTCAGAGCGTACTGACGCAGGTTGTTCTCTAAATTGGCTACCAAATTTAGAAGTCAAAATAGTGAGCTCTGGAGACTTCATGGAGTTATAACTTGGAGATTGTAATGCATCGTCAGACTTTACGTTTTCCACTATGTCAATTTCTGAGGCTATCCTCTTTGGCAGATTTGCACTGTTCACTCCCCGCTGGTCGAACAACCTTGTCCCACCAGATGGAGAAATATTTCGACCAAATAAAGATTCATCGTGTTTCTTGAATGAACTAAATGGATCTTGACCCAACAATGCTTTGTGCCGTGCTAAGTCATCAGCGGAGTACAACTCTGCTCCATTCTTGCAGTCCACACAGCGGCACCTTGGTGTGCATGGAACATGACCCTATACAAAACATCAAAATAACAACCGCAATGGGCTAAATATATTATATTATCCTACCGTGAAACATTCGCAGTATTTCTTGAGGCATTGGCTTTTTCGACAGTGACATCCAGTCAAGTGACCTTTCGAGTTGGACTTTGGGTCTTCCGTTACTCTAGGTCTATAAACACTACATCAGAATAGGTTGAGTCATCAATAAAAGTTATCTCACTTGAATGCTTCCGGGTTTCTTTCCACAATACTTTTTATCGCAACTTGACGGGCTGTTTCATGTTGCTCCTAAAATGAATGATAATACATGAAACGTGTGACACAATTGCTAAGAAAATGTCGCTTACAAGATTATTACAATCAATACAGTGACAACCAGGTTTACAATATTCAGTGAGGCGGAAGCAATCACAATACATCTTAAGACATCTGCTTTTCTTGCAATTACAATTGATTATTTTGTTGTCGTCTTGCTTGTTGGCAGCTTGAGCGCGGATCAAACTCGCTTGCATCTAAGCACAGGATCGATTTGAATTGAAAATAAAGTCATAGCAATAGTTTTCTTACCTCCAACTTCAAAAGAGGATCAATCGAAGCAGGCGGAGAAAGGTCCTGGGATATGATTGGTTTAGGTGGAGATAAAATCTCCACTGGAGTAGAAATTGATTTCAGGGATTTAGCACTAGCAACGACAGATTTCTTGACCGCATTAGAAGAAGCAACATATTTCCGAACATTTTCAGGACTATCGTCAAGATCCGCTCCGGCTGCATTAATTATTGCATCTAAACCTGATGTGTCTTAACCCAATAAATCATTTATTAATGAGAATAAACTTTTGATCTTACACAACAACCTCTCTTACCTTCAAAATCTGTGACTGCAGTCCAGATGTGGTGGTAATTTCTGATGAAGAAAGCACGCGGTTACCATTTACCTTCCCATTTGAAATGTTCGGTTCTTCACATTCAGGAGACTGACGTAATAATGAGGCCCCCGATTTGGGTTCTAATTTTACTGACTGAATTAAAGATGAAGAAGGCTCTCCATTAAGTTGAAATCTGACTTCTGACGTTTCCTCCACCAGGCCCGCAGGTGCAGTTACCTTGTTTCCACTCAATCTATCAACCGAAGAACACATCAGACACAATACAATGCGCACACGTACGTTAATTCCCACCGATTGAACAAAGTCTGCTTATGTGAATTCAAAAGAGATTGAGAAGTTTGATCGAAACAAGCATCTTGCTCATTCAAATCAAGAAGGGGTGACATAATATCGTCATCCTTTCGCTTATTATTGGGGCGACTTCCGAACACGCTCAATGGTGGTGTTAGATCATGGTTGTTAAATACATTTGCAGAGAAGGTTGATTGAGTATTGTTGTGATCAAACGCAACAGCCCAATCCCTGGCAAAGAGATACAAAGATATTTGAGCACACATGTATCGGAAAAAAGCATTAACAATACCTAGATGAAGGAACTTTAGTGCTGCCAGGGGAGACCATTAAGAAAGGTGTCATTGGAAATGGTGTCATGCTGAAATCTAGCAGCGACCCAGGAGTACCAAATTCATGATCTCGTTGGGGTGTCCGAGGACTAACAGCTGAGTAGCTCAACAGGTTATTGAAACTGATTAGTTTTAAAAATAGTGACTAACCTCGAGGTTCACCCTTTTTTTTCTTCGATGGTGACGAATTGAGGAACATTTTGTCCGTCATCAATTAGGAAACTTTGAGTGACAACGAAAACCAAATGCATCAAAATATCAAATGATCCTAAAGAAGCTACTCTCATATTTATGAAATGTATTTTGAAGAATGTATTATGACCTTGTGACACCTCCACACCTGCTTCCTCCTCATTAATTACTTCCGCAACTTGATAACTCCAGCCACAATCTGAGGACAACTCAAGACAAGAACAATACGAGGATATGGCGAGATCCAACTGAACGCTGCATGTTAGATTTCTGCAATTACTTCTGGTGGTGTGGTGTATTGTGGTAGCGGGGCGGGGCCTAAGGAGCACGCACACACCATAACGGAAACAATTGAAAAAGGTGAGATGTAAATAAATACATTCATTATTTGTGAACAAATGAAAGGAAAAAAACATATTGTTTGCTTGTTATAAGCTTAGCAATCATTCCTATACGCAACAAATTCTACATAATCCTCAAGATATAGAACATCCATTCAGCAACACGGAGAGATAATTTAGTGTTGCTTGGAAGCCAATGGACCCAAAAACTTGTTCTTCTCCTCGAGAGTCTGGAAACGACCATGTCCATACTTGGAGGAGGTATCGATGAACTTGAGATTGATTGGTTCCAAGTGAGATCTCTTGGCAACAGTCACTAAACTCTTTCTCAATGTGACTGGGCGTTTCTTGGAGCCAGCAATGCAACCCTTGAGCATAACCCAATCTTCATTGATTTGACCAAAGTGTGGGAAGCCACCGACAGGGGTGATACCCTTCTCGGTAAGATCAGCTTCGGTGGAGGCACCGTTCTTAACGTCCTTCTTACCAATGCGCAAGACACGCTTGTTGATCTCAGTGCGGTGATGGTAACCCATTTGACCAGCACGAGCGACAGTGAAGCGGACACGGGCAGGGTGCCAAGCACCAATACAAGCGACCTTGCGGAGACCGCGATGGGTCTTGCGAGGAAGACGAGTAACACCCCATCTGCTGATGACGCCGTTGTAACCGTGACCCTTGGTAGCAGCACAAACATCTAATGCCTCACCTTCGGCGAAGACAGTATCAACTGGCACTTCTTGTTCGAATAAACTCTTTGCAAAGTCAACTTTAGCATTGACATCACCACCGTTCACTTGAATTTCCAACAAGTTGGCGACCTTCTGGCGTAACTTCAACTTTCTGACTTGGGTGTGTGCCAACACGCGAACAACTTGGCAGAATTGCTTAATGCGGTCAAGTTCATTCTCAAGCTCTTGAGGCTTCTCAGATGCCTTCTTGGCATACTTAGTGAAAGCCTTTCTCTTAGATCTGTACCAGTTCTTGTAGAATCTGCGCTTGACTTCATCAGAGAGGTGGCTCGCCCAGACAGTGGTCAAGGTACGAAGACCATTAGGAGTGGCAACATATCCAACAAGACCAACGACAACCATTGGGGGAGTTTCCAAGATAGTCACGGACTCAACTGCCTCCTTCTTGTGTAATTTGGAACCAGGGCGTTCAATTTCACGGACGACGTGAGTCATACCAGCCTTGTAACCAATGAAGGCTGTCAAGTGTGGCTTAGCTGCAGCATTGTCACGAGGGAAAGATCGGATTCTGCCCTGGTGGTGCTTGGTGCGCTTCTTTGGCAAATATTGCAAAGAGCCGTGACGTGGTGCTTCAAACTTGCGGTGGGACATTCTGAAATCTGTGATATAGGAGATGATAAATTATGAAAATGCTTGCTTTGGTGTGAGGAGTGGTCAGAGGTTTTGTGGTGCATGATGAGCGCAAATTCGGAAATTCGAGTTTTCGAAAATAAAGATATAACAGACTAATAGGTCTATTTAAATCCATACCCATAAGACGGCCTAATAAGGCGCCTTATATACAATATACCATCGGTTCGCATAGACAGTGGGAATCTCATTAATCCATTCATGCGCGTCACTAATTAGATGATTTGGCTACTATATTATGCCTTATCAAAATAACGTTACTCTAAACAAAGTTTATTCAAACCATCCGATTTCTTTAGCTAACTGCAACAACAGGATGCTCGCGCTAATTCGGACAGCTCTAATTAGGACACTCTCGATAATTCGGACAAATGAAATTTTTTTGTCCGAAATTTCAATGTGTTGCCTAAATAGGCGTGTTCTAGAGCACTACTACATACAGCACTCTTTTTGCATCTTTCATCTTCTTTAGATAAAATTAGCAAAATAACTTTTATAGAGATACGATGGTGAATGATCGCAGTCCTAATAAGCGTCGTGGGCATCGAGGCCACTATAAATCACATAGTTTATGGGAAAACCTTCTTAATATAAAACGATATCAGATAGTTGGTAGATTATTGTGGCACATCGTGGCTATTTCTGCGAGAAAAGGCTAAAATTTTCTCATCACAATTACTTTCTCCTGAAGATGATGAAAAATTCACTGCTTCTCCTGGCTGGTTGTCAAATTTTTGAAGCGGTTTGGTTTCGTAGGGGTCAATTTGAAAGGAGAGCCGGGTGAAGTAAATATGGAAGCTGCTCAACCATTGATGGGCAAGCTGAAAGCTGCAGTATTAGCTGATATGATTTCTGGCAGCATATGTTATGAAGCTGAAATAAACAACTTGTCGGATATTGAGCTCACAGAGGGATTAGAAGCATGGATTAATATTGATCCATTTATGGTGGATGTTATCGTTGAGGAGCAAATGGAAGAATTGGAGTTAGATGAACGTCCTCTGCATAGTGATAACGATGAAGAAGCAGGTGATCCAGGTTTCGTTGAGCTGATAGAGACTGCAGAAAAAGAAACGAAGCAGTCGCCAATTACAACTATTCAACTCGATCACTTGTATAACTTAATCAGAGATGATAATCGTATTTCTTTAGAATCCAAGACTTCATTTCAAAAGGCGTTGAATTCTGTGAAAAATGATATTCTACTATCTAAAAGAAATTTAGGTGTACAAAAATCAATTCACAAATTCTTTGTTGCTAATACTCGGAAGAAAGATCCGCCACGAACAAATGAATTAATAATAGATGTTTCTGGAAATTGGTCAACTGGAATAAAGGATTTCCCAATGAAAATCGATGCACTACAGAAATATTTCTCTAAAGTACCGATGGCAAAGGATGGTCATTGCTTTTTTCACTGCATTTCATATTATCTTGGAAAGGAAGGTATTATTGTTGACCATAAGCAACTTCGCAAAAATGTTGCAGATTTTCTAACGGACCACTGGCATGGGAAGATTACGAATTTCTGGAATTTCAAAATTCACTCAAGGACACTGTTTATATGAGAGCTCATATTATTGAAACTACATCAGAGTACGCTGATGAATACAAAATCTCCGCTGTTGAAAGAATCTATCAGAGGCGTATCGTGGTCTATGACAAGCATGGTACTAAAAGGCGATCGGTCAGCTCACAAGAAGCGCTGGAGGTATTTAAATGGCCACTCTCTTGCTTAGAAAACCCATGGTTTCTTTTGTATGATCCAAACCCTCAATGCTTACATTATGATGTGTTACAGCCACAGTCACCACTCCCACAAACTAAAAAAATTAATTGCAATGTTAAATAAATATTCCATTATTAATACTAATTAAGAAGGTTTTTATTTATAAGACTAATTAAGACGGTTTTAATATATGAGACAAAAAACACCCAAATTAGGCTACTTTTT
>JACCEA011899195.1_pt1 | contig 24817 bp, 27 predicted proteins | sample 7449851 | NCBI WGS metagenome assembly JACCEA01 (sample SAMN15323453, study PRJNA562643) | freshwater metagenome | isolation source: river surface water | place: USA:Blue River Watershed | collected 2017-08-18 | reverse complement strand
CGACTCTGGCTGCCTCCGCGGCCTTGGCGACTCTGGCTGCCTCCGCGGCCTTGGCGACTCTGGCTGCCTCCGCGGCCCTGGCTGCCTCCGCAGCCTTGGCGACTCTGGCTGCCTCCGCGGCCTTGGCGACTCTGGCTGCCTCCGCGGCCTTGGCGACTCTGGCTGCCTCCGCGGCCTTGGCGACCTCATCCTTTTCCTGTATTTCGCGAATCAATTCATCCTCAAAGAGTGTATGGCCATTTCCAACTTCCTTCAAACTTCGTGTTTCTGTTCCCGCACGAGCAGGGAATGCCCATATTGGAAAGGGAAAGGATTGTATATTTCGTCGCTGTTCCATCCATACAGATGCCTCCATGCATGTCGTGAAGATAGTCCCTTTACCATTTTCATATAGAATCCATTTTCCGGCATCTTTTGGAAGAACAAAGGAACTACAGTGGACAGCATAATTGTAGGCTAGATCCATATTGCACCATTTCTGAAATGCACGCGAGTAAAATCGTTTGTACAAAGTTTGGTTGTAATTAAGCTGTTTGTAGGGAATGCGGGTTGCCTCAGATGCAAAACGGTCCCGTTTTTCCATTAGGCATTCATAGGATGCATTTGTATCTGGGTTGCTAGTCGTTTCATCCTTGGCCATTATTTCTGCCAAACTGAGAATTCCATTACTTTGCACATAATAACTTACCTCCATATTCACATATTCCTTATCCAAGAATTTCAAAGTATCAAAGTGTACCATGAGTCCATCAATTACATCATTCAATGTAATCTTTCTTTGCACATAAATTGAATTAATGTACTCAATAACTTGTCCAATAATTGCATTTTCCCTTTCATACTGTCGGCGCATAAAGGAAGGTGTTGGGATTGTGGGAGTGGAGGGAGATGTAGGATTGCTTTCATTGGGTGTTTTGAGGAGAGGTGACGACATGGTTGGGGGATTTGTAGGGAGCAAGGGCTCCTTGGGGGAACTTGTAGGGAGCAAGGACTCCTTGGGGGAACTTGTAGGGAGCAAGGACTCCTTGGGGGAACTTGTAGGGAGCAAGGACTCCTTGGGTGCGCTTGTAGAGAGTAAGGGCTCCTTGGGTGGATCTGTAGGGAGCAACGGTGTTGTTAAACAAGCAACAGGGGGTTCGGTAAGGGACACACACGGCTTGGGGACTTCGGTAGGGGATAGTATAGCCTGTGGTTTTTGGACAGGGGAAGGTCTTGCCGTTGGCAAAGGAAGCGAGACCAGACCACATGCTAAATCGCCCCATGCTATCTCGGAAGAAAGGGAAGGAATTTGAACAGGAAGCGGCCTTTTCACAGGTCGCTTAACAATATCGGAATACGAAGGCATTACTCAGTGTACCTAAGCTTCCAACACATCTATCCCCTTCCTCTCATTTTTTCACCATTCACCAAACAGAGGAGCAGAGGAGAAACACTATGTTTTATGAAACTTTAACCTTCGCATCCGAGATAGTGCTTTCTGCCTATCCTATCTTAATTAAAAAAGTGCCAGCATCTCTTACAGCTCAAACTACTCTTCGGATGATTACATTTGCAATACTAGCCGCGATAGCTACGGCTATTACAGGAAATCCACTCTTGCAAGGATCTACTCTAAGTAATGTGCTTGGCCCTGGGCTCCTGAATCTCCTACATGTTGGAAGTAGTTATTCTGCATTTGAGGCTCTACCGGCGGGAAATGCAATGGCCCTTTTTTATACCTATCCGGTGTGGAATATACTGGGTGCCGCCGCCACATTTGGTGAACAAATTGATTTCTCTACCTTGCCCTGGATTGGTGCCGCACTCCTAGGAGCATTCCTAATTGCTGAGCCCACACGATCTAATTGGAATGCATATGGTATCATTGCCGCTCTTCTTGCGGCGATTACAGAAACTGGTATTTACTTATGGTTTCGCAAAGAACCCGAGATCTCCTCCTGGACCACTATGGCACGAATGTATGGAGGTTCCGCCCTTCTCCTTCTACCCCTCTTTCTTCTTGGAGTCCTGGCATGGGGTAGCCAAGGCAGTGGTGCCCTGCAATCCATGGTTCTCTTCAATGTATTTATCGGATTCGTCGGTTATGCCATGCGATTTTACACGATCCCCCACATTTCCACCGTCACTTTCAGTTCCATTAGCTTTTTTGGAATTATCGCCGCCTATCTCCTTGGATGGGTGTTTGTCGGTGAAATCCCCCATTTCCAACAGGGTATCGGTGCCGCACTTATCGTCCTGGCCAATCTCTTCCTCCTCAAAAAAGATACTGCGTAGACCCGTGGTCTAAAGGAACCGAAGGAGCATGTAGGGAATAATGAGCCATCGTGGGGGCCTGTTGGAATTAATTGCACGCGGCAAGAAGGACGCGTTTTTCCACGCCAATCCGCAAGTCGCTTTTTTTCACAGCGTCTATCGCAAATATGCCGCGGTCACAGAGGAAATACATTTAACGGCCCCCCGTAATCAACCGGAATGGGGGAAATGGCTGGAATTTGATCTGGAACACCGCGGGGATCTTGTGCGCAAATTCCATCTTCGTATAACGCTACCCACATGGTTACCTGCCAACATTGCCGCAGCAAATCCGACATCCTTGGTAACTGATGCAAGTGGTATATCGTATGGATACTGTAGTGAGGTGGGGTATCAAATGATTGAGAAAATCCAGGTGCTCCAGGATCAAGTGCTACTTCAGGAATTGTATGGGGAATATCTGGATTGGAAAGTGCGTCAGGCGGTACCGCTGAGTACGGTGTTGGTAATGTCGGCGGCTGTGGGATCGCGGGGAAATACGGTCCTGGACATTGCACGCTCCGCCGCACCGCCTATGCTGCGTGTGCCAATTCCGATTCTAGGATGGGAGAGTGTTGGAGATCCAGGATTCCCAACAGTTGCCCTGCGCAATCAGCGCTTTCGCATTCGTATTTTACTGCGACCCCTGGAAGCCGTCGTTGTGGCCTCGGACAGTCGGCTGAACCCGAAACCGTGGGGTACACCCTTGCGCATTCAGCGTTCCGCAGCAGGTGCCCAAGAGCCCTTTACCGCCTTACCCTATGAGGCGGTGGCTAAGGGCATTGGGATGATGTTGGAAACTACGCAAGTCTATGTATCCTGTGATGTGCAGGAAGTTCTGAAGGGGGGAAAATGGTTCGTGCCTTACCGGAGTTCCCAACATCAGCCCTATACAATTCAGGATTATCAGATGAATGCGGCTACAACGGCGGTAGCCAATTTCTCGCTCTCGTTTCCGCTGGATTTCACGGGGGCTTGTTCGCGCATATTTGTGGCATTTCAGCAACGGGGCGCGGTTCTCGCCGGACAGCGGGGCCAATATTTCGGCGGCGCGGCGCGCAGTATGCGCATAAATATCGCCAATTTAGACCGAATCCAACCGTGGTCACCCGCGGTCTTTCGCGAGGTCACCACTTACTGGAAAAATGTGCGTGCCCCCGCAAACCTGGAAGTCTACACATTCGTATTCGGTGGCAAGGAATCCCTACAACCTGCAGGCACCCTGAATTTCACCCGTGCCGCCATTCCGGATCTCTGGGTTCTCTTTGGACCTACCACCATTGACCGGCGCACCCAATCTCGCGAATTGGTTCTACTCGTCTATGTGGAGACCTGGGAGGTGTTGGAAATTCAGGGAGGCAAAGGCCGGCGCTTCATTTTGGAGTAGAGGATCCAAAACTATAATACGCCGCACGATCATATTTTGCAATCATTGATTTATAATATGTTTGGTTATACCCATGCCCCAACAGGGATCCAAAGGTCGGAAAATCCTCTAGGCAAGCGGGAGGATCCAGAATGTAATGTTGGGAATCCTTCAATTCAAACATATACACATCAGACGCCACTTCGCGGTTGGGTGATATATTTGCAGCATAATCCGCATCGTATTTTTGCAGAATGCGATCCACATATTCGGCAGTGAGCATGTAACACTGGGTGCCCCATGGATCGCCTGAGTTTCGGGCAAGTTTGCGAATAGTTGTCCCATTGGGATATGTCTGAACTACCTCCGTTTGCGCCGAAGGGGGGCTTACATATCCAAGGGAGAGTCTGGAAAGTGGTGGGGTTTTGGGTGACTGTAAAAATATTGCGGCATTCTGGGCCATTGTCTCAAACTCTTTGTGTAGCACAATATCATCCTCCATACACACAAAAATGTGTTTGGTTTTGTCGGCTTCCTTGGCTATACTGGCCTTGAACATACGGGCCGCTTGCATATGGGCGGCCAAAAGTCGGGCAACCGGTGTGGCCAGCCATTCCTTGGGCAGATTGGGATGATTGGTTTGCGATACATCATCGCTAAATATACCCGGCACAAAAGTGGTTACTGATTTCATGTTGGGATGCTGGGATAGCTGTTCCATCATGCGGGATTTTCGCTTATCCGACACAATCCAATAATAGTGCAGAATTACTCCTGAATCGGCGAATCCTTCCTTTTGCTTATATTTGGTAAGAATCCATGCTGTTATAACGAGTGCTAGTATAATGCAAAAAATAATAAGGATGGATTTGTATTTTGTAGGAAGCTTGAATTTCATCTTATGGAGGTGGGGGAAAATGACAATCCCCAAAAATTGATCGGATTCGGAATCCGTTAGGGGGGATGGCGCATGGTTTAAGCAATCCCAACATTTCCTATCCTTTCTGACAATGGCATATCGTCCTCCTACTACTTCCAAGTGGTCCACAACCACAACTACCACAACCACCACAACCACGGCATCTGCCGAGGGTTGGCAAACCGTGGCACGCTCCTCTCGTCCTGCAGGTGGTTCTTCTACAACCAATCCAACCCCTGGTAAGTGGGGTCAGAGCGCTCTTAAGAAGCCTGAGCCTCCCGCACCCAAGTTTGAGGATGAGTTTCCTTCTCTTGGTGGCACAAATACTACGACAAAGACAGTTTCTGCTACTGGTACTGGAGCAAAGCCTCTTTCTATGGCAGAGCGCATGAAGCTCCGACTTGCTGAGGAGGAGGCGGAGCGCCTTCGCCTTGCCGATGAGGAGCGTAGAAAAGCCGAAGAGGATGAAAAGAATCGCTTCAAGGGCGAAGTTATTCCTCTGCATTCCTTTATCCATAATCGTGTTGCCCGTGATTTCAAGATTGAATCGGAATATGATAGCCATGAATACAATCAATATGATGATGATTATGATCATAATCAAGGAATGCAGCATCCTTATGATTATGAGGAGGATGCCGACTATAGATGTGATGGCGAGTATGATGATGAACATTATTAGGTGTGGTCTAAGCGTAATTAATGTATTTTTGCACTATAGAATATGTCACTTGTGCCACAAAGAACACAATATCCTTTTGCAGCATTAACGAACGAACAACAGCTTCGTATTATAGGGCGCAATGTTCCCTTGATTAAACGAATAATGATTCAGGAACAATGGAATACCTTTGAGCGAATTGAAAATTACAATGACATAATTTACCAAAAATATATAGCCGGTAATCGGAGCGATCTCTATTATCAATTTGTCAACAATCAGGAAATGAATGATTATCGTGCAGGACAGTTATTGCATATCCAGGCTTATCCTGACTTACCAGCAAGTACATTTCAATCGGGGCGAGACCGACCCATTCCAGTATACAATGGGGGCAATTTGCCTATTGAAACGAATGTTCCACGATTTGTTCTAAATCGTCCAGTTCCAACGGCATCCGAAAGAGCCATGGCTACAGCAGACATGGAAGTATATACATATGTATCCACATTTAATGCAAGTCATTATTTGAAGTATGCATTTGTAGACGATGACGAGAAAAATGCCTATGAGCGTGCAGAAGTGCGCATAAATTACATTCCTACGCAGCCGCCACCCATCTAAGGTTTTTTGATTGCGGATCGTTTTGGAGGTGGAATTTCTTCGCCTGCCCGAATCAACTTATCCAATTTGCCCGTTATGGACTTGGGGAGGGTATATTGTTGGCATACCAGTTCCCACAGGCGAATCCGACGATCCAGCAAAAGTCCTTCCATTTCGTTTTCAGCGCGTGTGCAAAAATAACACATCCATTGCAGGTGTATCACTTTTTGTGGGCTTTGCTTCACCCCTCCCTCTTACACTACGGTTTTTGTGCGTTCTGTGGCCATTATCTCACGAATATCTGACCGATACCGAACACGAGCGGTTGCCATGCAACCATTCGTCTTTGAAATGGTATGTTTATCCTCCTCTGGGATTCGTTCCAGATCCCCAACATATACGGGCCTTTCCGGATTGTAAGTAAAGACTTTGCCAGAAGTAGCATCTACGAGAAAGACGATGCCTTGAACGGAAGCGCGAACGAGTGAAATGGTTTCCATGACAGTTTGTCACATCTTGTATTTCCCACACCCTTCTTCAACTTTCAGGGTGGTTATCCCATGAGCCGAGGGAAGGCAAGACGAGGCACAAAAATCGTGGCCCATCCTCCTGCAGCTCCTTGGGCTTTTGTGGGGCAATTTGTGGCACTTTGTGCAATATATGCAGATACAAAGAGTCCCAACAATATTAAATACGGCAACCAATTACTGACGAATTTATTCAACCATGTATCCGTAAAAGGAAACATCTCTATTGCGGGAAGACACAAAAAATGACCCACAGGTGTTCGGATATTCCGCGCTTCCAACATATTCCTCTCCCCTCTACCTCTTTAAAATGATGCTTTCCGCATGTATTGAGTGGCTGGCCGACTGGACTGCCGATCTTCCCCCCATTCTGGACGAATACGATTTGACTGCGTGGTTGGAGGAGGAGGGCTGCGAATCCCTGGAACTCCTGCTTACTACGGCATTTCGGAAGTCCAAAACGCGCCAAGAGGCAATTGAGATTCTACGAGGTCTTCTGTGGGAATGGTATCTTGCCCAGCGGTCCCAGGCCCTTTCTACTCTTCCTTCAAATCCAGAGGCCGTCCCTCGGCTTCTGGCCCTTCCGCAGACCGCCCAGAAATCTGCGGCATGGTATGCAGAGGCCCGTGATCTCCTGACTGGCCACGAATTTGCCGGAGTGGTCTATGGTACACCGCACGCCAAGGCTACCGCGGTGGCCAAGAAATGCCAGCCCGCCATGACCGACGAGGAAATGGCCGCACTCCCCACAGAATCCCGTACAGTATATACATCGCCACTGAATGCATTTCAATGGGGCTGGCGATTTGAACCCGTAATTCGTATCCTGTATGAAGAGGAGGTGGCGGATTCTCCGGTATGCGATACTCTCGGTCGCATTCGTCATCCTACGCTACCACGGCTCGCTGCGAGTCCTGATGGCCTCATTTTAGAGGGACCGAAGGCAGGACGACTGTTGGAAATCAAGGCACCCGTAAGTCGCATCCTAACAGGTGTAATCCCCCAGGATTATTACTGTCAGATGCAACTGCAGGCCGAAGTAGCCGATGTGGCCGCAGTAGAGTATGTGGAAGTGCGATTTGATGTACAGCCTGCGGCGGCATTTACAGGATCTAGTGGCGAAGTAAGTGCTGAGGATTGCGCAGAGGCATGTAGGAAGTTCTGCGTGCCCCTGCCCTCCAAGGTATCGCCCCAGAAACCTGAACGCATGGGAGCCGTCCTGGTCATTGCCCCATTGGCCGATGCCTCCCCCGAAACCTGGACATACGCCTACTCTCCCACATATGCCCTGAGTGCAGAAGGACTCGCCGAATGCTTGGCCTGGAGACCCGCGGACCTCCCCAGTGCTGCGGTAATTCTGGAACATACCGTGTGGCGCATTGGAGATTGGTGGACGACCACTGTGCCCCGAAACCGCCGGTGGTGGGCCGAAGTGGGCCAACCTGCCTACGAATCTTTCTGGGAAGCCGTGGATGCCGCACGCGCCTCCGGAAAATACGCAACCCAACCAACCCCTGCATCCACCTGTCTCATTCAGGATACGAGTTCTGAGGGAAGTGTATCGGAACCTGAATCCGCAGGATGATCACCCGCATGAACCCTGGATCGCCTGTGGCAAATCCAACACGCTATAAACAGTCCAAAAAACAGCCCGAATGTTACGGTAATTCCTATGATCCATCCGATAGGAATGGGCTGTGGGTCTATTACACATCGTTGCAATCGGTAATATGAGTAATATTGTTGGCATCCACGGACACATCTTCGGAAATTGTCACAAGTTTCCCATCTTTACATAGATCCATGCATCTTATAAGTCTGTTGGGGTTCATGGGTTTAATTCCCAATCCATCCTAGATATGCGCCATTTACTTCCCTATGTATTTTTTCTCGCCCTCCTGTGTGCCATTGCCCTCTATGCGGCCCAGACAGCCAAAGAGGGATTCCAGAGCGCCGGCACACTCCTGCAATTAGAGACATCCCATGTGCCTACCGAGGAAGAAGTGCGGGATCGGCAACATTGGCTGCGAAAGCGGGTGCGCCAGGATTTATGGGATCTTACCGGATCCTACTAAATTCATTCATCCATGATAAGAATGAATACAGCTCGTAACACTACCCGAAAATCAGCCAAAACCATCCAGCGCCATTTTTCTACACGCCTCATTATTTTGGATGATAAGGTAAATGTGCATATGGCTAGTAAAGGCATTGACGCTAGCAAACTGTTGGATTATGGGATTGCTGCGGATACATTTAAGATTCCGCGGTTGACCGTGGCACAAGAAGGATTTACAACATTTTTGGAGGAATTGGAGCAGACAATTGTTGGGAATCCCCGCTTCTGCCAGGGCATTGATGAAAAGTTCATTAAAAAGTCACTGAAAAAAGAACATATGGTGGTATATGTTAAAAATCAACAATATCCTTATGATATTTTAGGATTTGCTACACTTAGTATATTGAATGGCCGTGAACTCTATGTGGATCTTTTGTGCGCGAACTTAAGCTATGCAGGGATGGGGCGGCACATTATGAAAAATGTGCTGCGGCGCATTCAGACTACATTGGAATTGGATTCTATTGTGCTATGTTCTACACGAGCAGCCCGTCTATTTTATGATCGTGTAGGATTTGAAAGTGTGCCTGAGCATCGCAATGATATGTGTATTCCACCCTTGACAAAAATGGTTTGGAAGCCCACTGCAAAAACACGAAGAACTGCTAAGGCTAAAACAGCTATTTAGCTACTGTAGCAGCTACAGCAGCGGCAGTAACAACGGCCCTTCGGGCCGCAAACATAGCCTCTACTTCCTCTTCCATGCGATTGACCTTGATGACTTGGAAGGACTTATTGTTAGGATGTAGGACCACCAGGGCAAGCTCATCAACCTCGGCACCATACAGTTCTTCCAACACAGTCCGGTAAATATTGAGCTGAATGCTGTAATGCCAGTAATTCGTATCTGGCAGGTGTTCCAGAGGTTCCTTGCCACTCTGCCAGGAATTCTCATATTTCATATCCTTGGCACGTTTCCAATCATAGATTGCAAACTTGCCGTCCGGTTTTTTATACACCATATCAATGGATCCCGCGAGTTTGATATCCTCCTTGAAGACCAACCATTCTGTACGATAGGGCTGGAATCCCTTGGGAATCCGCCACTTGCGTTCAAACGCCTGGAAATAGTCCCATTCTGCCGAGGGATTGGGGGCGAATCCATCGGCCTCCATATTTCCGATGGGATCCGCATTGTAATACTGCTCAATATCCAGATGCATGCGTGTTCCGGCAGTGGACGCCTCTTCGGCCGCGGCGGCCCATTGGGCCTTGATCTCCTCCGCCTTCATGCCGTAATATTTACTCTCAGGCCATTTTCGCGATCCCATCATTTTCGCAATGACTGCATCGGCATCAAAGTGCTCAAAGAAGGTATGGATGAAGGTTGTACACGATGTCCATCCTTCGCGTGTGCCGTCAATCGTGTAGGTATGCGTCTCCTCTTCAAAGGAAATACGAGCATCGCGTGGATGTGCATTCACGCGGGCTAGACGCTGCCAGACAAGAGATCCTTCTACAGTTTGAGGCATTTTAGGTGATGTGTTGGGAATGCTGGTGTTGTCGTGGTTCATCAAGTTTTGAGTGAGGTTGTGAGAAATACATATATTACCGAGGTTCACCAAGGAATTACCGAGGTTCGCTCCGAGGGCCGCAGGCCCTCTACCGCTCACAGTTTGTAGACAAGTCTCTAGACTCCAACATATAGATCCATAGAATTTCCATAAATATTCCTGCTAAATGACTTTATGGAGTGTCTATGAATAAATATGGAATTCCTGGACACGCCTGCATGGGACTTTTGGCGATTTTGGGGGTATTTTTGGATGGTCCCGCTGTCACAGATTTACTAATGCATGTAATGAAGGTTTCAAGAAATACCACGGAATTACAGGGCATGGATATCCGTAATATTTCTTGTAAGGGATCATTGTGTATATTTGCATGACTGTGCCATTGTGAGCACCAAAGGGTGCGAACCTTGGAAATTACCGAGGTGCACCAAAACTTCCAACAAACTTCCCCAAAATCCTTGGGAGTAAAGAAGGGGATGAGGCGGATGTTGGAAATCCTGAATTACCGATGCACACCAAAGCACACCCTAACTTCCAACACTTAGTCTGCCTAATTCATTCACCAATCGTTCCTCCATTCTTCGCAAACTCCGTAATCCCAACACATAGGCAGGATTAGACTGACTATATGATGATGTAACCATATCCTGTATTTCCATGCGAACCTTGGCAAGTTTTTGCCGCAGTTCCTTTACTTTCTCCGATTCCATGATTGACGATTGTATTCAAAAATAAGCGCATTGAATTTAGGCAATCTCCATAATCGCCTTGCCATACAAGTTGTCACCCTTAATGACACTATCCTCCTCGTACCCACTGAACTCATTGCCCTTGGGTGTGGTGTAGAACATTACTTGGCCACCTGCGGCCTTTACGGCATCCACGGCTGCCTTGAACCGTGCATCCGCTTCATAGCGCTGTTTTACATATGCCTTAATCACTTCAGAAAGTGATGCATCCCATTTATCTCCATCGTATTTCTTGGCCCCTGCACGCTTCATCTCGGTAATCCGCATCATCTTGCGCACCTCATCGCCTTCATCCTCTTGCAGTGACCATTCCTTGGCCTCTGAAATCTTCTTCATCTCGGCGCGTTGCAGGGCGTATTTCTGGTGAATCTCACCGTCCTCCCCAAACAACCGAGGGCCCAGTTCCGGCGTGCTTGTAGCCACCTGGAACTTGGCAGAGGCAAACGCCGCCTCCAGAGAAGGATATACAATGGATGGATCTTTCCAGTCTTTGATGGGGAACTGGGCATAGGTGCCCAGCCACCGCCGCCATCCCTTGTCTCCAAGACCGAAATCGTCTTTGAGCTCACCCTTTTGCCAGACTTTGAAGATTTCTCCACCAGCCTTTGGTGCTTCAGAGACTTTAGGGGATTTGTTGGGAGCTTTGGCGGCCTTTGCAGCTTTAGGGGATTTCGGAGATTTGTTGGAAGTTTTGGCTGGTTCCACAACAGCCTCTACAACAGGCTCCGCAGCCCTTGCCGCAAACTCCTCCTCCAACTCCGCCGGCACCTCCTCCATTTCCAACAAAGGTCCTCCCATCTCTGGTAGTTGATCCACGGCAGGGATTTCCTCCGAGGCCGGTGCCTCACCCAGCGGTCCTACAGGTCCCATCGCCTTCTCGCGCTCCGCCGCAGTCAGAGCCGACGCGACACCAGGCGCTGTGTAGGGAATTTCGGCACCCGTGGAACGCCTCTTCAGAATAAACCAGCGATTCAGGAACGAGAATTGCTTGAGTGTGTGAGACATGGGAAATACACGCCCCCCCTTCGCTGCCATCTCATAACTCTCCCCAAATGTATTTGTGGAGTGCTGGAGACCTAGCTCAGCCAACTCCTCGGCATTCAGAAGCTCCAGACCAATAGCCTCTAGGCGTTCTTTGAGATAGGACCAGGAAACCAGATATTCCGTGTAACTTTCACCAATGCTGATGAAATTCACGGTAATGGCTTTGCCGAGTCCGGCATCTGTAGGTGCCAACAGATCATCCTCATACTGCTTAGTCACACTCCAGACTTCTACACCTCCCTCTACACCCCGCTTACTCTCACCGAATTTCAGACCATTCAGAAGACCGGCTACAAGATCGCCATCAAAGCAGCAGCCCACAAAGAGACCACCGACGCGCAGGGTTTCCGACACATTGCGGAGCCATCCGTCCAGAGTGGAGCGATCCTTGAAGAAGTAGTGCAGAGAGAACATACATGCCGCGACATCAAAACCGTCCTTGGCCTTGCCCTTGAAGAGCTGGGCATATGGGGGTGCCGCAGCCTCTTCGCTGCTTGCTGCGCTAGACCAAAGAGTCCTAAGCATTGCGCGATCCATCGCACTCTGTCCTGCACCTCCATCGGAGAGTCTCTGGGTTACATCGGCCTGTACAAAGAGCATAGAAGGCAGTTTGCCGTTCAGACGCACCGTCTGATCCAGATAACGCCTGTATGCCCCATCGCGCGCATCTGTCAAGTTGCGTTCGGCTAGATCTGTGCCCAGCACCCATTCCACGCCCCCACGAATCCACTTGTGAATATCTCCCGCCTGGCCACATGTCATATCATACAGGGCTACACCTGGCTTGAGAGCATGCCCAAGTAGGATTTCCTCCTTCACATAGCGATTGTGGAATTCACGGAGACCACGGATGCGATGGAGATCTCGTGCCGGCACCTTGCGCTGGTAATAGGCCGCGGCCTTCACTGCAGTCGCGGCTTCCTCGGCACCTTCCTCCAGAGCACCAGTGCGAATCATATGCTCCGTCACAGGATTATGAATGGACGACCAAATGGAGTTGGCGACCCAATCGGCATTCATGGTACGACCCATTTGTCCACGCTGGAAGCGCTCCGTCTTGTCCCAACGAACACGAATAGGCTCCCAGCGCCATCCGGCGGCTCGTTCGGGATGATAGGCCATCTCCACAATCGCCTTGGATGTAATGGGATCGCCCGTGCGTGTGCAACGCATAGTCTCATTCATGGCTGCGAGATCCTTGGCTGCCGCAGTAGCACCGGCAACATCCGTGGCACCAGCATTCAGGGCAATATAACAAACAGAGGCCATAGGATCCGCGGGCTGGGGCGAGAACTCCACGGGCCTGTATTCGCCCTCCTCCAGACTTTTTGGGAGCGGTTTGCGGTTCAGAATGGTGTCGCGCGCATTGGCCAGTGCCGGATCCGTGTTGGAACCCACAAAGAGTCGGAGAGTCTTGTAACGCACCACCTCATTGGTATCCTCATTCACCTTGATCCCCACACTCTCAACACCATCCGTCTTTTCCACCATGACCAGGAAATCAATGGTATTCTCGGCAGCAGGCTTCCACTTCAACTGTGCAGGCCATGTGCCGGTATTTTTGGGGAGGGGGGCAGCATTGGGTGAGAAGATCAGACCATCGCTGTGATAAGGCGGTGATTCCTTGAGATCATCCAGAATAGCCGCGGCCTCCTGGAAAACCCCGTCTTTCGGATCCATAGCTGTGCGGAAGGTCTTCATATGAATTGTGAGAGCTGCGGATTTGGGGGCAGCACCAACACGATCTGCATTGGCAAGGACGCCTGTGGCCGCTGTAAGTGCGGCGTGACGAGATACAACCTTCCCCTCTTCCTCGGCATTTCCACCACCACGCACAATAAAGGGAAGTCGGGTTACATCGGCGCCTCCTTGTCCATTGTAGATATCAAATGCATAATACCGACTTACGGTTTCCCCTTCATAATTCCGACGCACCCATTCACCATCCAGAATCGTGCCGGCCCATTCGGCAGTCGCTGCTTTAGAAAGACGGAGATCCGTACCATATACGGTCATGTTGGTATCTACGAGATGAATGGTGCCCGTCTTCATAACTACGAGTAGACACCGCTGTCCATCGGCTTTGTCAGTCACATTGTAATCGCCGACACGCAGAGCACCCTCAGGCATAATGTGGGAGCGTTCCAGAGTGGCTGGTTGTGGGCCGGGAAAGGTTCCGACTGCTGCACCTGTTTGGGCCGCCACCAATTCTAACACATTCTTCTTAGTCACCTCGCGTGTTAGAACATAGGAATTCTGAATGCCGCGCAGCACGGTGCCAATGCCCACGAGCAGGGATTTGAAGGTGGCACCTTTCAGGGCCTCCACCTCGGCCTCGTACTGAATGGGCTGTTTGGCGATTTCCGCGGCCACAAAGGAGGCCGCAGGAATGAAATCCCCGCGGGGGGATTTCTTACTTTGCCGGACTAGCGAAAGATCAAAGATCAGGCCTTTATGCTGTAGGGAGCTGAAGGAATAGCGCTTGATGAGACGGAACGATTTGGGAATTGTGGCCCAACGGGCCAGGACATCACGGACTCGCACATCATCCATGGCAAGGGGCAACTCCCGCCGCAGTTTTACACGAGTGCCGTACTCCTTCCAATCCACTTCGGTCTTTGGGCCATCCACGCCGGTGTGTTTCTTGCCCTTTAGGACCACATGAAACGGTTTGCCAATGAGCACATTGTCTTCACAGAATTGCTGTATAATTCCTTCGTCCACCAGAGTGAATCGCAGACCGCCGGCTACCATAATGTTGAGCTTGGTGGGCTGCATCTCTTCTTGAAGACCAAGTGCGCGCAGATGTTGGACCACCTGTAGCCATTTCGTCAAATCCAGAGTCTTGAAGGTGGCCTCCAACTCCACATCGGTACCGTATTCCCATGTCTGAAATAGGGCTTCGGCGGCCGCGACATCATTAGGGTGCAACTCCAGGGACATCTTCTCTACTTTAGGTGTATGTAGCCGTGTCTTCAAACCGAGTGCGCATCCTTCACTTTTGGAATGATACATTCATAAAGTGTAGACATATTAGAAAATTAAGACGGCTGTGCCATTTGCAAGACCAGGTGAACACCCCGTCATATCTGGGGCATTCATGCCTGCCCGTATAGAAAATATGTTATTTTGGGTTGTGCCTACATTTGTAGTCGCAGTGGGAATCGCCATATTTGGAAAAGGTAAGGGAATGCGATAAGGGTGTTGGAAATTTAGGAACCGCGTGTAAGTTCCACTGCACCTCCCTCACTCCCAACATCCGCCCCCGTAATTCCAAAAAGCGTACGCAGTTGTGACCGTTCCTCGGTAGTCCAGGTGCGCGCCTCAGGTGCCGATACGAGCACCTGGACAAAGGCTTTGCCAAATGTTCCAGGCACCTCCTTGCGGGGCATACCCTTTCCTTCAGCCTCCAGGACAGTGAGATGTGTAATCGGGCCGTTGCGCCATTCCACGACAAGCGGGGCACCTGAGGGATGATCAGCAAGTTCACGGCGGAATCCGAGAATGGCCTCACCGAAACTTACACGCACCTTGGTGTGCAGATCGGCTCCACGCCATTCCCAGCCACCCTCGGCACCTTCTGCAGGAGCATCGGCACGCCGCAATGTGAGTACTACATCCCCTGGTTCCTCATAGTCCGCAGTTTCCGAGCACTCTCCTGCGAAGAGCAGGGTTTGTCCATCGTGCATACCTGGTTTAATTTGTACAGTGAGCTCCTTCTCGCGTTCTAGGAACCGCTTGCCATGGCAGTTCATACACTGCTTCATAACACGCCGACCCTCACCGCTGCAAACATCACAAGGTCCCGTGGACTGTGCCATCATACCAGGTCCAATCATTCGCGTCATCATACGCACACCACGACCTCCACAGGGTCCACAGGCCTCGGATTTCTCCGCGCCAGTGCCGGCACATGTCCCACATTTCCGCGATTGATTGAATTTCAGTTTGAGTTCGCGACCGTGGTAAAAATCCGCGAGGCGCAGACCGATATCGGAATGCTTGTTGGGAGCTTTGCCTGGTCGGCGACGCGAAGGACCTCCTGGGCCACCGCCCCCCCCAAAAATACCGCCAAACATGGAACCGATATCAAAGGCCACACCTGGCATTCCAAACGGCCCCATCCCACCCATAAACGAAAAAGGAATCCCGCCCGCGGCCATGCCCATATCTGGGGGACCACCTGCCTCCCCGTCAACGGATCCCGTCATATCATACATCCGCCGTTTTCCTTCGTCACAGAGGACCTCGTGCGCTTGTTGGATCGCCTTGAACTCCTCGGCATTCCCACCACGGTCAGGATGCTTCTCACGAGCTAGGGACTTATAGGCCTTGCGGATTTCCTCCACAGAGGCACCTTTATCAACTCCGAGGGTTTCATATAATGAAGGCATCGGAGTTTAGTAAATCTATTTGTTGGGAATGTGGGTGTGCCTTAGGCTGCTACAGGATACGAAGGATCCATCAGGATTCCGCACTCACCATGAGGTGCGAATTTGGCGCCACGGCCGAGACGAATGTATCCCTGTTCTCCCCATGTAGGGCCCCAAGAATTCTTCACCTTCCAATAAGGTCCCGCGCTAGTATCATTACCATAGCCCACCACAAGAACACCGTGATCCAGATTTGTGCTGCATGCATCGGTAACTACACCCCCAAAATAAAACTGCCAGTCCAGACCATCGGCTTCTACGGCCACTGATACAGGCTGTTGGGCTACCGCGGCCATCAGGGCCGTCTCATTATTCGGCTGGACATCCACATATCCACTCAGATGGGCCACGGCCTCACATGTGTGGCAAGTACCATTTGCACCATCTGCAGAAATGTAGGGATATGTGGCCTCACTGCAAATGCCACCATTTTTGATGATATACTCAAATGCCTGGTCCATCATGCCTCCGTTGCATCCCATATTTCCCTCAGGACCGGAACAATCCACAAGCTGCTGCTCAGAAAGAGAGATCAGATCCCCTGTTTTCAGGAACCAGGCGCCCTCCACGGAACCAGTGGTACTAAACGACCAACAGGATCCGCACTGCCCTTGGTTCTTCACGGGAGTTACAGCACCAGCAGTTACCCAATCTACAGAAGCAGGCAGAGGATCTGTGTAGGAAATGTGGGTAGATTCAGCTTTCTTTTCGGTCATTCTGTATCCTCCTAAATAGCGTGCCGCAAACTCCTCGGGCATGAGATCCGCAAATTGGTTGGCTCCCAGGACAACAGTGCGACCCCGTTGGCGATTCCGCTCCTCAATACGATACAGATTCTTAGTATATACAACTTGACGATATTTGTACTCTTCCTCTGTATCATACTCCATCCCGTGGAAAGTACGCCACTCCTCAAAGGAATGGGCGTGTGCTTTTGCAACTGCTGCAATTAGGCCTGCAAGAAGTAGAAAAGAACGCATTTCTACTAAATAGAGGGAATTATTATCTAAGGGACTGTGCAGCCTTAGATACTAATCATGGAGGGCATATATTCCCAAGACCATATTCGGACATTCCTGCAAAATCATCTGGCGGATCCGCCGCATATGATGTTTTTTGGACCACCAGGCTGCGGAAAAACTGCCATGTCTCGGTATTTTCTAACAGCGTATTTTGACAATCATGGTATTCCACGGGAGGAGCATAAAAACTATATCCTTTCCCTGAATTCCGTGGATGATCGCGGCATTGGAACTGTGCGAGGACAACTTACTGAATTTGTGCGTCGCACACGCAGATACACCTCGGCAAAAGTATGGGTATGGATGGATGATGCAGATTCTGTGCCAGTCGTGAGCCAACAGGCCCTCCGCCGGATTCTGGAAAATTACGATTTACAGGCGCGATTTCTATTTGTTGCAGCGGGACCGGAACCATTCATTGAACCCCTACAAAGTCGCTGCGTCATGCTGCAATTTATGCCCGTAAATATCGTAGCAAATATGAACTCCTTCCATTCCAACAAGGATCTTGTAATTTCGGAGGAAGCTCGGGCATGGATGGTGTCCATGTCACTTGGGAATGGTCGTATGTATAAACTCTTTCATCAAATGCTGGAAGCAGCTGATATGAATAATGTAGGAGCTGCGGATATACAAACAATTGTCAATTCACCACCCGTACGACATCTGGAAACTCTTGGTAGAGCAGCACTTTCAGGGAATCGTGTAGATACATTGAACGCCCTCCTGAATTTATGGAGTATTGGGTATTGTTTTGAAGATATCGTGTATTTAATGGAAATTGTCTGTAAGATTTACACATTTTTTACACCCGAGGAATGTGCCCGCCTATTTTTAGCGTGCGGTGAAGGACATGTGGCCATGATTATGAATAAGACACGACTGTTGGATGCCCTAGCAGTTTTTACTGCCCCTACAGTTCTCGGACCCTTCTAATTTCCAACATATCAATAAAATCTTCATGAATACTAGGAATGAATTCGTATCATTCGTATTATTCAGTATTAAATAAATATTCTGTATATGATGCCGAACGATTGGCGCCTTCTCTTCGGAAAATACAGGATATTGTGCACGGATTTTACAAGTCTCTCATGAGCTCGGAACGAATCAAAAAACAAGATCTGATGGAGTTTCTAATACATCAAGTATATACAAAAGACACTCCTTTTTCGGCAGCACTTCACGAGTTTGTACAGGCATCCGATGCGTATCCTGCAAATTTCGCGCATTCCAAAAAATTACCGGAAGATGCACGAGTGTTTCCTGCAATTGTGGCATTGAACTCATTATATGATGCAATTAAGGAAGGTGAATCTATAGAAAATGTTGTACAGTATATGTATTTGAAAGGATATTTTGCGGATATTCTGCAGTATGTAAAACACCTACACGAGAACAACAATAATGATACACCCAGTAACACAAACTCACAACGCACTTTGTCTATTGGTTCGGTCGTAAATGCCTCTTCCCAGGTTTCGGGAAATTCTGCTGTATCCGATATTTCAACTGGCATTGCAGGGCCCCTACACACTCCGAATAACAACGCATGGTTTACCGAAGGTGCTTTTGGACCAATGAATGCAGGAGGAGGAAAACAAAACTATACGCGAAAAAGAAAGAGTAATAAGCGAAAGTATCGCAAATCGCGCAAACATTAAGCAGATTCATAGGATGCCTCTGCCGTCTCTGCCTCTTCGGCCACTTCCTCGCTAACAACGGCATCTGAAGTAGTTGCGGATGGCTTCAGCTTCTCAAGAGGCACCCGCTTTCCATCACGACTCACTGTACACAGCAGCCATCCATTAAGTGACTTGGAACACTCGGAGCTACGCTCTCCAATATCCTCTAGCATATGTGCCAGCGTTGCCACAAGCGTTGTGGGATGATCAAATGTCATATCACTCTCTGTAACTAGCTTGCCACCACGCATAGTTACAGCATGCTCATCAAAGCGACGATCTCCCAGAGGAATACGAGCAATCACCTGCTCACCCTCACGGAGGAACTCGGAGAAATTCACCTCCGCGGGCTTACGACCGCGCTTCTTGCCCTCGGCCGCCTTTGCCACAGACGACTCGGTGGTCGGCGCAGCGGAAGTCTTGGGCTGCCGTGGCTTACGAGCCTTCTTTGCTACGAGGGCAACAGAAGTCACTGCACTGGCCATTGCATTAGCCATCGGCTCCACATACTGAATATTTGCACGACTCTCTAGAGCCACAACGCGATCCTGAAGCATACGAATTGTTACGGCCTGCTGCTGCACTGTGGAATACAGCAGAGTCATATTTGCAAACCAATCACTCATAGGAGTGGAGGAAGAGAGTGTAGGGAATGAGGACATTGTAAGGAATATACTGGGGGAAGGGAAGTAGCGAAAGCAATCTGTAACTTCCTCACACCCAAGATTTGTTTTTGTTCATTTTTTGGCGTTTGCAGCAGCAAAAACAACAGCGTTTCCACAACTTACAAAAAAAAGAATCATTTCGCTCATCAATGGACATTTCAATACACTTACAATTGAGCTAGATGCTCTATATCAATTGTAGGAATTTTGGATTTTACATGGTCACAGTGGGGATCGAACCCACGACAAACACCTAGCACGCATACTAACTTGTATAAGAGTGTCTTTCTACCAACTGAAATATGTGACCTTGGTTGCCTTCTGGTGAGCCATTTGGATACCATCGGGACAATTAGTTCTCCGCGCCACGTCTTTAGATCACTTATACAACAAGGGAGCATGGTACTGACAAACAATCCCAAATCGTTCGGAACACCAACACTCCGCTATATCCATTTCGCGGTATCTATGATATGCGCAACATGAATCGTATCCAAAGCAACCACATGGTGCATTACACTCCGATGTTGGGATTCCGGTATACAGTGTGATGTGTGGGCAGAGCGAGAATTCCGTTTTTAGACGCGTCAAAAGTGCGAGCCTATCCGCATAAATTTGCACTTCGGTAACATCTATGTGCAGGGGATCCAGCTCATCATGGGATCCGATACAATCCCATGGAAGAGCGTAACGGTAGGGGGAGGAATGAAGAACACGAATGAGCATGGTTGTATAGGCTTTTCACCATTATGCAAACATATCATGTAAAGACATCATTTTTTACCCACATAGTGTAGAATGGGGACTTATTACAGAGATGTGTTGGGAGTTCGGATAGTCCGGCAAATACACACGGAAGCAGAATATTCCGAAGATTATGAGACCGTGTGGGAATATGAGGGACCCTACTGGCGTGAATTGGCAAAAGCGAAACTTCAAGAATTTGCTGATACTTCACTCACCGTTCAAACAAAACATGAGATTTCCACATCATACGATGCCAATCCAACACAAAAATCCTATGCATGGCTAACATATACATTCAGTTTATAGCCTTGGCAAGTAAACTGTATAAGGGAGGCTAATCCGGCAGCCATGGATTTTTCCGGTTATCTCTTACAACGGCATTATAATCGGTATAGAGCGGCAAATTAACAAGGGACTCGCAGGCATTCATACAAATGTTCTGGTTTCGTCCGGCAGTTGTTTATTTATTTTTGTGGGCGCAGCCCTTCAGGATTCCAACAGTCTGGGCTCTCAGCCAGCCCGTATTGCCTCCCAAATTGTATCGGGCATCGGATTTTTTGGTGCGGGTGTTATTGCAAAGGAGGGTATGACCAGACATGCGAGTGGCGACATAGTCGCCACTTCTTAGCATTGTCTGGCAGCTCTGCCAGACTTGCGATTGCTTCATATTCACAGTATCCCGTTCGCCAAGGCGAAGGGGATGTTCTGAGGTATTTTGCAACTCGCAAGTCTGGGCATGACTGTCCGTGGCATTAACTCGGCGGCGACTTTATGGTGCTCTGCGGCAATTGGTTCTTTGTGTGGGGGCGGAATGTTGCCATTGGCATTTGCCTCTACTCTCATTATTGCCGGCGTAAGTTTATTAAACAATTATATAAAAAGACCTCCTACAACTTGGTAATTCATTGTCCAATAGATGTTGCTGAGCATGTAATACAGTATATAGAATCCAAAAGTTCCAATGTTCTTCTGAATAAGTTTGAAATTCAATATGTTACCAATGAATGCGTGTTAATTGTTCATGTAATTGATTATGAGAATACACTGGATAGTAGAAAAACATATGTGCATGAACTTGAAAAACATGCTGTGGGAATTCAGAAATGCGCAATAGAAATTGTATTGGGGCTTAGAGGCGCAGGTACAGACTCTCGGGTTGGGCGATGCCCCGCAAGAGCTGGCCCCGCACATCCTTCATATGATCCAGCATTTCCAGATCCCCACAAAAGGTCGCCATGGCCAGCCATTCGTCAACCAGATTCGCCGTCTTTAGAAGACTGCGCATCAGGTTGCCCTCATACATTCCGTAGTCGCGCACAAGTGCCCCAGCCTCGGCACCATCCATCCAAGAAGCTAGGACATTGGCCCAGAATGGATGGGTGGACCAGAAGGTGGAGGGGGACTCTACGCCGCACTCGCGATCCAGACGCCTTCCCTGTACACCCCAGGCATCCAGGCGTTCCTGGGCCTCGCGCACAATGGGTCCCAGCCCTTCACATCCCTCTGCAGGCACCGCGTCCAGAATGAAAGATGCCAGAGTCCCTACAATCTCTGTTGGCGTCTTACCGGCAAGAATACCCGATTGATAGAGTTTCACCATCAGAATCGGATTGCCCTCGTTGATTTCAGTAGCCAAGACACCCGCGTGGGTGAGTGTAGGGATTGTGGTTGTTGCGGTTGTTGCGGTTGCGGTTGTATCGGAAAGAGTGGCCGAAGATGCAAATCCCTCCAGAAGACCCCATTCACGCAGAGCACGCAGAACAGGCCGTAACCGATCCGCAATCCCCACACGCGTCGCCGCCTCCCATTCAGCGGCCAAGGATTCTGCGTGCGTCTGTAGCTCCTTCTCGCGCCGCCACACACTCTCGGCCTGTCGCCAAGCCGCCGAATCATGCTCCTCCACCCATCGGCGGAGGGCCAGCTTGGCCGCCTTCTGTTTGGCATTCGTGAGGATACGCGCCTTGATCTCCAGATCCGCGCGCTCCTCCAGGGCTACTCGTTGCGCGGCGGAAAGCCGCGCTTTCTGGGCCTCCCATACCCCCTGTGCCGCCTCCATCTCGTCCTTGAGCCGCCTGAGTGCGGCCTCGCGCTGCACCGTCCAATAACTCTTCTCTAGAAGGCGTTCCCATAGGGGCGTAGCCGCCGAGGCACCTGCCAAATGAACTGCCTTGAGCACGAAATCATAATGGAACTGGATGCGACTCTGTAGGGAGGGCAGGGATCCGCTCATTACACCACGGAGCTCCTCGGCAGGCAAGGGCTCCCGCGCCGGCAGATAGAATACATGACCCCGTACATCCTTGCCACGCCGACCTGCACGACCAGCCATCTGCGCATACTCATCATACCGCAGTGGGCGAAAGCCCCCACCCTCTGCTCCCGTGGGCTTCTCCAGACCCGTAAAGACCACCGAACGCGCAGGCAAATTCACACCAATGGCCAGTGACTCTGTGCAAAACAGGACTTTTACGAATCCCCGCTGAAAGAGGATCTCCACACCCTCTTTCAGCAGGGGTAGTAAACCACTGTGATGAAAGGCAATGCCGCGCTGCAGAAGACGCACCATCTGGTGATATTGTGGGAGATGTTGGAGTACCTCAGCGTGCCGATGCAGGTGAAAGGAGAGAATGTGCTTGACATCGGCCTCCTCGGAACTCGTCAGTAGAGTCCCTGCCACCTTCTCCGCAAATCGTTCGCATTCTTTACGGCTGAACGAGAAGAAGAGTGCGGGTAGGAGATCTCGTGATTTCATGGTCGTGATGCATTCGTTGAGCTGATGTGGGAAGCTCTGGAGTTTGACTTTTCCCTCACGACCACCTGCGGATTCCCCTGCCCGTTTGGCAGCTGCCACCGTCCGTTTCCAATCGTCATGGGCATCCTTGGTGGCCTCGCGGCCACGGAGCCATTCACGATAAATACCCACATCGGCCGCCGCCTCATCGCGATCCTTGAGTACAAGGATCTCTTTAAGCCCAGGGGACCACAAGGAGTGCGTGAGGGGCACAATGCGGTAGGTGGTGGCTAAGAGCCAGCAGGGGACCTGTTTGATCTCGCCCAGCCAGGCGGCGAATGCCTCGGGCTGATCAATGGTGGCCGAAAGCATCACGAGACGCACATCCGGTGGCATCAAAATCAGGCACTCTTCCCAGACATGGCCACGATCTGGATCATTTATGTAATGCACCTCATCAAATACCACGGCACCAACACCATCCATGCGCACGGCACCTGCGGTGCCAAGGGCCGCCGTAGCCGTGGACGCCTTGAAAAGCAGATTGCGCAGGATTTCCGTGGTCATTACGACGATTTGGGCGTCCGGATTGGACTTGATATCGCCCGTCAGAATGCCCACAGACGCCGCGGGGAAAAGGTGTTTGAGATCATGGTATTTCTGATTGCTCAGGGACTTGATTGGCGTCGTATAAAACACGCGCCGACCGGCGGCGAGCTGGTGGGCAATGGCATATTCTGCCACTAGGGTTTTCCCCGAACCCGTTTTTGCCGTTACAAGCACATTTTCGTTACGATGAATCGCTGCGACGGCCCATTGCTGAAAGGGATCTAGGGGGAAGGTGTAGGAAATTGCGGGATCCGTGGGCGGATACTCGGAGCAAGGCTCAGTAAGGGAAGGAACACGAAGAAAGGACATGGCTGCTGCGGAAAGGCTGGGAAAGCAAATGGACACGATAGCAAAAAAGGAGGGAGAGTGGAATAGATTTCATTTTTTGGTTATGCGCGCTCTACTGTAATTTGAACACTCGTGGGATCCATGACACTAGTGGAGGATGTGCTGTTGGTGTTAGCAGCATCAGCCGTTGTAGGGAGTGTGGGAATAGGACCAGCCGTATCTTCACGCATCAGAAAGGCCAATACACCACAACACATGCAGCAAACAGCTACGATACCAACGCAGATCATAGCAATATTGATGAAGAAATACACGAAGACGAAATATTCATAGGGCGATTGTTGGGATTGCGGGATTCCACCGAGTGTATGAAAGAGGAGTACACAGTTCCAGATAAAGAGACCCAGTCCAGCAACTTCCTTTACGGACTTGCAGCAATTGTTTTTCCCAACAATAGCTGCGAATAGATTTGAGAGGAATCCGATGTATCCGAAAGAGCATTCGGAAATTACATAGGCTAGTAGCAACTCAGAGGGAGCCTGGGAAGTGCCCAGAAGAACGGATGTCCAGATGGCAATTCCTAGATGTAGGAATGCCATCAGGAGAGAAGCAATGCGCGAGGCAGTGTGAACTGTTTTGGAGGAAGCCATTTGGATTGGAAAGAATGCGAAAGGGGAAGGAACCACTCAACCTTGACCAGGCAAGGTTACCAAGGGATCAACTTTTTCCTTCCTTAGTCTAGAATAGAATGGATCGGTTTTGGTCGTTAGCATCCCGACCCGCCTTTTACCAGGAGGCATTTCAGAGCCAGTTTAAGGCTTCAAAAGCTCCTAGTAAGGATCT
>JACCEA011021901.1_pt1 | contig 24821 bp, 23 predicted proteins | sample 7449851 | NCBI WGS metagenome assembly JACCEA01 (sample SAMN15323453, study PRJNA562643) | freshwater metagenome | isolation source: river surface water | place: USA:Blue River Watershed | collected 2017-08-18 | reverse complement strand
GAAAAATGTTATTTTGTTCATACTCAATGCGGTTCGTGATTTGTGTGGTTTGGCGACTGATCAGATCGCTCAAACCGCATTGAGTTCCCGTCTGCAAGTGATCTACTAATTGGAACAGTTATTTAGTCACAAACTCCGTCGCACTTCATGATTTATTGCCTGATGAGTCGTTCGATGAAGATCCTTTAACGCAGTCTCTGACTGTGACTTCTTGGAGGCAGGCTATTCTGCTACTTGAAAAATATCCAAGCTGGTACAGGTTTTATCCTATTTCAGTTCTTCCGGAGTTCGCATCGAGAGTACTGCAAGCAGTAGAATCGAATGGTGGGGTTGAAGCAGTGTCTAGATGGCGAGAAAAGTTGAATCTGCCTGCTTTTTCCGCGAGTAAGATTCAGAACTCATCGAGTCTAGTTGGTGTTGGCGGACCCATCTCCTTAGATAAAATCAGAACTTTATATGAGCGTTACTTGGAGTTGATCAGCCTGGAAACTGAACAATTTGGAGTTGAACCAACCGAAGTAAGGCATCTCATAGGTCGGCTGGGTGAGTTCTACTGTGCATTGGCCGTTGGCGGTGCATTGGCTTCCAATGCCAACCAGCATGGTTTTGATGTTATAGCAAGTAGCGGAAGTAGAGTGAGTGTTAAAACAACGGCACAAAAATCTGGCTTCGTGCCAATTTCCGCAGCTACAGCAGGCTTGGCAGATGAATTGATGATTTTGCAGTATCGGGCAAAAACGCTGTCGGTAATTTTCTACGGAAATATCCAAGATGCTCTTGACGCCGCAAGGCATTATCCAGAGAAAGGAAAATATGAACTCAATATTGCGCTTGCCAAGAGCCTTACCAGCAAGCCATTGGCGTAATGGCCTCGGTGTGTATGCACACAATAATTTGCTGCAGGCTCATCGTGTCTGACAAGCCGAATCCTGAGCTCAAACGTTGTGTTTATAGGAAGACAATCACATGAATCATGAGGACCGAATTAAGCAAATTGTTGCGTTAGCTTATGATCGACTTTGCGGCAAAATTACAGGTCAGCGAATTAAGGTTGCCAACGAGGCATCTTTGCAACTGCAATTAGCATCGATTCTAAAAACTCTCGGAGAGTTATACGAGGAATCACCGAGCGAACGCTTCAACATCGAGCTAGAAAAGAGTGTAAAGCTCACAAGCATGACATTTGCGAAAAGTGGAACAGAAAAAGCGAACATCGACGTTTGGTTCTCTATTGAAGATATAGAAAGCGGTGAAAGCCATTCTTGCGCAATTGAGCTTAAATATTTTAAACAAGCCAATCATCGCGAACCGAACAACCGATATGATGTCTTCAAGGATCTTCAAAATCTAGAACGTTATGGTGACTTTGTAGATGTAGGGTACCTCCTAGTTGCAACTGACCATCCGCATTACATCAACCAAGAAGCATATTCCCCAGATACGGGAGATTTTGATTTTCGGCATGGTCAGCGCTATCAAGCTGGCAAGGAATTGGTATACCGGACGGTCAAGCCTTATGGGCCGCCAATTACCCTTCGTAATGATTACACCTTCATATGGCAAACCGTTGAGGCTGGTCTGAGTTTTATGTTTGTTAAGGTAGCGCCATGGAAGTGAAATCTAAACGCGTATGTGCGGCTGGTTTTCCTCTGTGCAGATAGGGAATCGTAAAAACTTGTAGTGCGTTTTTATCAAAAAATGAAAAATTAAATGCCGACATCGGCATAAAGCGGCCCAACTGGGCCGCCGTTATGCCGCTATCACCAACCCAGCCCTAAAGTTCTAATTCCACAAAATCTTTATCAATATCATCCTGGGTAATACCGATATAGCGCAACGTCACGCCTTCAGAGCTATGGCGTAGCATGCGCATCACTCGGGCTAGATCGTTGGTGATCTGGTTCTGATTTGACTGATGGGTAATTACGCCATCCACGTCGTAGTAGACATGTGCATGTCGAGACTACAAACGGATGGCTTGTCTGACCTTATTAAAAGGTGCAACATCTGATGTGTCCCCAGAAATAATCTAACAATATCGTTCAATTAACTTCCTGACATTCGCCCAATCCCAATAGCATGCGCATTTAAAGCAAAGACTCAGCTCTTGAGTGGGACGAGTCGAACCTGAGCAAAGGTTTCATTCCGTCACCAAATGACGTATGGGTCGTTTAATCTGTATGTTTGTTGAAGAATCCTCAGGATCCACCTGCCATGATTGAGGTTGATGCTCTACCGCCACATAGGGTGCTACTGGTTTGCTGTGATACTGCTGTGCCGCAAGCACTGCATCAACTATTGGCGCAAACCGGTTATTGGGAAGCGGGATTGGATGTTGGGTATGGTGATTTGCAGCTGCATGTTGTGTTGTTGCAGGAAGTGCCGCACCTCAGTCGCGAGCAGCCTGCTGCTGCCTCGTTTGTTAGTTGTCTTGATGTTTTAAAGTTTTCATTGCAGCGCGAGCAGTACCAATGGACATTATCTGCAACTGTTCTTGCTGCTCTACTGGAATTAGCTGGGCAGCAAGATTGGATAGTGTTTTTGAATGATGCACCGCCAGGTAGTGAGCTTGCTATGTTGCAGTTGCTGCTTGCCGAAAGAATGCATGATTTTTTATGGGCATCCGCTGAGAGCTCAGTTGATAGAGCTGTATTTGCGTCTGACAAGTTACCGGCCGCAAAACCGGTGTTTATTCAATGTCAGCCAGAGAACACGCCCAACGAATGGCCAGCGTTTTATCAGCAGCTCGATAGCAACAGTCGTTGGCAGCAATTGATTCATTGTCGTTGGATGATGATTAGTCCAGATAAGAATTCAATGCAACGTGTGGTTGCTGAAGAACAGTCATGGTTGGCTGAGCGGCTTTATGTGTTATTACTGGGCAGTACCGCCTCGGACATAGGCCCAAGGTTGGATGAGTTGACCATGGCAAATTTGCTGGGACAGGGGATCGCAACAAATACAAACCAGGTTGGCGCCATGTGGCTTGATTGGTGTGTGTTTGCATCTGAGGAGTCGCGGGCTGAAACTGAGCCGCTGAAAGTCAGTTTTTCTTTATTACCCGTTGAGGTTTACAACGCTGATACACGGTTAACAGCGGTTAGTGTCTGGCAGGGGTCACTGTTAGATTGTGGCGCTGACTTGAACTGTTGGCCAAAGTCGCATCATAAGTTTACGTATGTACGGATCTGTTTAAAGCAATTACCTCAGGATTTAACAGAGCAACATTTGCTTCTCATCCAGCAGCAACAGCCAAGACCTTTGTGGCGGTTAAGAGGCTATTGGCGTCTGTGCTTGGTTTAGGTATGAAGCCTGTTCGGCAATGACGAGGTGTTTGTGCAGTTAATTATCAGGCAATTCAGTGGCACTGCCGCGAACGGACGAGCGTTACCCCAGCAGGACGCCATGCTGGTTGCAAGCAGCCAGCAAATAGAGTGGGTTCAGCAGCCATCTTTGGCGCTGTTACATGACATAAGCAGTGCAGAGCCTGTAATGCTGGCAGTGGCTGATGGTGTGTCCAGCAGCCCGGTGCCGGCAACCGCCAGCCGGCTGTTGCTACAGTTGTTGGCGCAAAACTGGCAGGCGGGCTTATTAACCGGCACCCGATTGAACAGTAAACAGCTGCGCGCCAGCCAACAGCAATTAACCCGTAAGCTCGCGGGTAAAGCCGCCAGCTTTGGCGCTTCTAGCACTATTGCTGTGCTTGAAGTGGCGGCTGGCGGTTTTAAAGCGATTAATGCCGGAGATAGCCGAATTTGGCGCTACCGGCAGGGGGAATTAGTACAGCTGAGTGTCGACCACTGTTTTGCTGCGGAATTAGCCGCACAGACTAACCAGCCACTGGCGCAGTGTTATCAGGCGTTAACCAGTTATATTGCTGCCGATCCTGACGCTGAGGATTTTGTTGTATCGGTGCGGGATGGCGCTATTGAACCTGGTGATCAGTTTTTGCTCACCAGCGATGGCATTCATGACGCGATTGACCCGCAAGCGCTGTCGTTATGTCTAACCAATGGCAGCGCGGGTGTTGCCGCGCTGGATGCTTTACTCGGTCTGACTCAGTTTGACGATAACGCCAGTTTGATTTGGCTTTGTTATTGACGCCTTTAACCCGCGTTCATGGATTTTGGCAATAAAGGGTATACAAGATATCAGCGAGTTCTTTCTCGCTGATTTCACCCAGCACAACCGCAACCATTACATCAGCTAATTGAGTGTTATCAATCTGGATTTCGAAGTCGTTTAGCGATAAATACTCCAATGCAACGGCTAATGCAGTTCTCTTATTAGCATCGGGCATTGCATGTGCTACTGCGATAGATTTGGCATATTTGGCAGATATTTCGAACACATCGTCAAGTTGTTCGTAGAGGATGGCATTATCAATCCGCGCGAGCGCTCCACACAGCTTGTTTAAATCAATACTGCCTTTCATACCCTGTTCTCGGCTCAAGATGTGTGCGTTGATTTCCACAACACGTTCGAACGGGAACAAGATTACGTCCATTACATATCTGCCAATTTCTTGAACGTTTTGGCGTGAGTGCGCAATACCAGCTTGGTCTCAGACAGGACAATTTGCTGTCCTGCAGCGCCCGATAAATCCAGCTGTTTGGTTGGCTTAATTTTGGGACGTGGTACTAACTGGATACCCAGCTGTTGGATTTTCAGATTCATGGCGATGTCCTGCTTTAAAGTAATGTTTTACATCACAAGCTACAGTTTATCTTAAGAGTGCAGAGAAACCAAATGTTGCAGTCGCACGCCATACCGCCTGCTGATTTAACCTCACAGGTTTCGGTTATTTAGGCAAGTGAGTTCGTGTTTTTGGCTCGCAGCCAACTTTCCACCAACCTTGGTACTTGCTCGACTGCCTCACCTTGCCAGAGGTAAAAACCGATAGGGCAGTGCTCTGGGCGCACATCGACAAAGTACTTGTCTGCGCGTTGGCGGCAATGGTAAATCAAGGACGCGGCCGGTTCGACCACCAGTGAGGTGCCCACCACCAGTACTTTGCCGGCATCGCGAAAATGCGCGGCGGCCTGGTCTATATTTGGCACCAATTCATTAAACCAGACGATATTGGGTCGCCATAACTGCGGCTGCCAGGGCGTGCCATCCGGCGCCAAGCTGTGTTCATCAAATACGGTATCCGCTACCGCATAAACCCGGCAGGCATCGCGGCAATGGCGTAACTCGTTTAATTTGCCATGCAGGTGAATCACCTGCGAGGAGCCTGCACGCTCATGCAAATCGTCAACATTTTGCGTCACCACCACCACTTCAAACTGCTGTTCCAGTTTGGCAATAGCCAGATGCGCGAGATTCGGGCTGGCGGCATGAGCGCGCAGCCTTCGCTCTTGATAAAACTGATGCACCAGCTGCGGGTTTTGTGCAAAACCGGTTGGGCTGGCCAGCTGCATCACATCGTATTGGTGCCATAGGCCATGGCTGTCGCGAAAGGTAGGAATACCGCTGGCACTGCTCAAGCCCGAGCCACTAAAGACAACAATTTTGTTGGGGTTGGGTGCTGTTTTCATAAAAAATCCTTTGTTATCTTAACTTTAGCTTTATTCAGTGCTGCAGATAGGTTTGCAGTTCAACCAGCAGCTGGTCGGCCTCATTTTTGCTGAGATAGGGCACCTTAATAGTGCGGGCCCAGAAAAAGCTTTTACCGGTAAACTCCGTCACCCGACCAAATGGCATGGCATGAATACGCTCGCCTTTCTTAGGGACCGGCGTGATAAATTCAACATCCCGATAGAGTTCTTCAGTGCCGACTGCTTTGACGTTGCCTTTGCGGACTTTCGCTGCACCAACCACCCCAAGCTGAGGATGCGATAAGAACACCAAATCGCCCGGGTGTAAGGCTGTGATACAGTTTTTGGCATCGCCAAAAGCGGCAACCCGCTGGTTTTCAAACATATACCAGATAGCCTGCTCGTCCCAGCTGCGGTTGGTGTCAAACAACACGCCTTTGGCCAATTTTGGATTGGTATGGCGGTCATACGGCAAGGCAAAAAATTCGAAATATTGCTCAGCGCCAATCTCATACACCCGATAAGGCAAAAACTCGATGGCAACGCCCTGGCGCTGCCAGTAATCGACCGACACGACCAGACCGTCATCAGCAGCGCTGCCGATCACTAGCAATTTTTGCTGCCGATTGAATTGCCTAGCGTCCAGAGGATGTTCCAGTTGAAACGCCTCCTGATGCGCTTGGAGCAAGCTCGTCTGTTGCTGGCTATAACTTTGGTATTTGGCCTGCAGTTGCGCAAAGGACCAACGGCCGGCGTCCTGTGCATACCGCAGCAACTGTTGTACGGCGTCCACACCGGCAGCCGCTCGTTTTAACTCAAATATAAACAACTCACCGTGCTCATTCAGGGCATAGATATCGGCTTCAGCCTGATAAGAACGCTCTTGAAAAATCGGCATCAAACTTGATTCTTCAAACAACACATCAAGAATATTGCCGGCGATTAAATCCTCCAGTTGCTTCTCAAGGTGGCCGAAATGCGAAAAATCTTTAAATGCGACCGGTTCGATCCTGAGCTCTGGCTGTTGGCTTAATTTATAAAGCATAACTCCCTCCGTTTGGCACCTGAGGCCCTAAAGGCTAAGTGGTTTAAATGGCCTCAGTAGTTTGCAAAGTGACGACTACTGCAGGCATGCTGGAATACAGAGGGCAACATAACCGACAGGTGCGCCAATTGATGACGCACTCAGTGTTTGGAAGTAAAAATTTTTTAATTCATGCGCTTAGCGCTGATATAACGCTAAGGTGCGTTGTAGTTCTGCTTGCACTTGTTGGCGCAACCAGAGCGGACTGAGCACTTCCACGCGGCTGCCTTGCGATTGCAACCAGAGCCGCAGGTTCCAGCTGTCGCTGATGTTCGTGGTCAGTTGCCACCAGTCAGGCTCTGCAGTTCGCTCGAGGCGCATCTGGTTACCCAGCGGTGCTTCCGCCAGCAAATTTGCCAACGTGGTATCGACTCTGGCGCTAAGCGTAAATGGCGCTGGCTCACTGACAAACTGCAAAGCCCCACTGGTTAAATAGGGCTGCAGCTTAAAATCGGCGGGGCGCTCTGCCGGTTTTTCGGTTTGTTGGGCTGCGCTGATGCGCTGCATGGCAAATAAGCGGATGTCCTGAAAGCCATCAACCACTGCCACCAGATAAAGCTGCATGCCGTTTTGCACCAAAGCGAGCGGGTGCAGCAAATACTTGCTGGCAGTTTTTATGGCTTGCTTGGCAGCACTCTCGGTTGCCGCGTCCTCAGTTGCTACCGCAGCCGGCAATCGATACGGTGACTGGTAGTCGATGTCGACACAAAAGTCTTCCATCAAAGCGCTTTGCACCGTGCTCAGTACCTCAGCATCAATAACAGGCGCCTGCTGCAGTTGCGGCGTTGGTACAAAAGCCAATTTTTCGCTCAGTTGCCAGCGTTTGTTTTGTGCGCTTTCTTGGAGTTCTTGGGAAGCTTCCGCTAAACCGGCGGCTAACAGCGGCCGCAGCATACCGGGTAGCAAATTGCTCAGCTCCGGTTCGGCAAGGTGCAATAACAAGGCTTCCGGTAAGCTCATCGGCTGCCGCTTATTCGGATCTAACCGATACCAGCCAAAAGGTTTGCTTTTATCATTGCAACGAAGCACAAACACCAGCGACAGCACCTCGAGATCGCGCTCAACCGTCCGTCGCTCCACCTGAAAATGATCTTGTAGCTCCGCCAGCAATTTTGTCACCGTCACACCGGGTGGTTTTTTGGGTAACAACTGATAAAGCCGCCACTGCCGCATCAAAGTTGCGGACGATTTTTGCTGGTGATGGCTGCCTGTCTTGGGTGCTGCAGGGTTATCTTTATGATTCATTCGCGACAGAGTGTGAACAACGGATAAGGCATCTTAGCAGCCTTGCTGTATCCGTCGTCAAACGAATTGGGTAACATTTGCCTATGCGCTTTGTATCCAATGAGAGTTTTTAGATTCTCGTCAGATTATATTCCTTTGATATTCCTGAAGGATGCAATTAACTCTCCGATTTCTTTTTCAAATAGACCAATGTATTGGTCTCTGAGACCGCGGGAACTGCTTGGGTGCGGTAGCGACACGACACTGCATCGACTAAATCTCTGAAAACCAATTTTAAATCTTCGGCCTGAGAAATTTTTTTGAATTTTCTCGAGAGGGCTAATTTCAGGGCCTGCTATATCAATAAATCGTTGTAAAATTTGTGGTTGTTGCAGGACATCGATCATCACAGAACCCATGAATAGAATTATGGTTGGTTCCAAAGCTGCAATATGATCAAAAAAATTTTCGACCTGCTCCGGATCTAGAAGTTTTGAATAATAGTTGCCCTCAATTTTGTGCCCCATGGTGTTACACCAGTTAGATTGAACGATCGACTTTTCAAAAGCACCGCCTAGGTCCTCCCTGCTCAACGGATGGCCCCAGAGTTCAAACCAACGATTTATCCGGCTATCGTAGCGCCAAGCCAATGCCCTTCTTCCATATGCCGGCGTTTTATTCGAAAAGGTGGTCTGGGCGTCTTTATCAAAGAATGGTAACTGATTGCCTTTTGCCAATTGACGTTCGTCATCCTTACTAAATCCCCATTCATATCCACAAATAAGAATTCCTCGTTTGTCGTTATATCCAGTAAAAATACTATGAGCTAAATTTAATGTGCTAGTCATCCTGCCACCTGCGAATTTACCAATGTATTAAAACGAATAATTTTTAAAGTACTGCAAGAGCTATAGATGCAAATGCGCTTTGAATCAATTCCAGAAAAAACTTGGTATTTAAGCGAGTTAATATAGTCACAAAAAATGAAGTAACAAACAACACACAGCGGCCCAGCGGGCCGCTGTGTGTTGTAATCAACTAGGTTGGCACCTATCACCAACTCACCACTAAATCTCCAGCTCCACAAAATCCTTATCAATTTCATCCTGCGTCATCCCGATATAGCGCAGCGTGACGCCGGTAGAGCTGTGGCGTAGCATACGCATCACCCGGGCTAGATCTTTGGTTCCCTTATATAAGTGGTAACCGCGGGTCTTTCGCATCGAGTGGGTACCAAGTGCAAGGCCAACGTCCTCACCAACATAGGCCAGGGCTTTTGTCACATATCGACGCGATAGTGGCTTGGGTGGTTTATTGCAGGCGCCCGGGTGCCGGTGCGACTGGAACAGGTAAACGTGTAATGGGTATTGCTGGCGGATCCTCGCAATAATGCTGAGCGTTTTGGCGTTCAGCAGGATGTTGGCGGTTTTCCCGGTTTTTTGCTCTCTGATCACCAGCCGGTCGCCTTTGATGTCCGTAAAGCGTACCGCCAACAAATCACTGATGCGAAGGGCCAGATTAAGACCAACCTCCCAGATATCTGCCAATTGCTGACCGAAATGACGTTTGAGGAGATAACTGATAAGCTTGATTTTATCAGGCTCCTTTACGGCTTCGACTTCTGCCATGGTCAAGTTCCTCTTTTCGATTAAAACGCAAAAAAGACAACCTCAGCCGGCTTTTCCGATAACACCCCGCGCCACATAAGGCTTTGCAAGTTCCCAAAATGCTAATTTGGGAACTTGCCGCTATTTATGCCGCGTTTGGTTTTGATTGTTGCTGAAATGATTTGATTTAGATAAGTCCGCGCTCGGCGAACGACACTTGGGTCTCGCCGATCACGATATGGTCGAGAACCTTCACATCAATCAATGCGAGTGCATCGATTAATTTTCGAGTTATTCGTTTGTCAGCTTCTGAAGGTTCGGCGACACCCGATGGGTGATTGTGCGCGAATATCACACCGGCAGCGTTGGTTTGCATCACTAACTTCACTACTTCGCGCGGATATACCGCAGTGGCATCGATGGTGCCGTAGAAAAGTTCGCGATATTCGATTAAACGGTTTTGGCTGTCGAGCAACAGGACGCTGAAGACCTCTCGCTCTTGCGGCCTGAGTTTGTAACTTAAGTAGTCTTTTGTTTCTTGTGGGCTGGTAAACACCGATTGGCGACTTAATTTTTTGCCAATGATGTCAGATGCTTTGCTCAGCAGTTCCAAGGTGGTGACAGACCAAGTCAGTGCTTCGGTGATGGTTGGTTTTCTGGGCATAAATGATCTCCGCTGTGAGTAAATGGGGTATGCCCTTAAGTGATATATGCCTGAAGCATTTTCGGTTTAGCACATCCGCCAGCAGACGAACAACGTCAAAATTTACAGCCTCTCCTGATGTTTTGGACGTAACACAGGAGATCCAAAATGAAACTAATCAAACTGAAACAAGTCATGGATTGCACCGGCCTTGCTCGCTCAACGGTGTATAAATTTATGGCCGATGGTCAATTTCCAAAGCCAGTGAAGCTGGGCTCTAAGATGGTGGCTTGGGTAGAGAGTGAGGTATCGGCATGGATCCAAGAACGAGTCAGTGTTAGAGATCTGGGCTAACGGCTTTCATGACGTTGATTTTGGGCATTCAAACCTCTATTTTCTTAAATTGCGCAAACGATGAGCCTTTCATAACTGAACTGCTAGGTACAATTAATGATCCAACTCTCTCATATCGGTGAAGGGCTACTTGCTCGGATGCTTTCGGACTCTGTATCTGTAAGATATACGCTATTTGGTCACTTGCCATCTTCGAAGCCCACCATTTTCGTACCCGAGCTTCGGCTAAATAATTGCGTTGGCTTGGCTTTTGATGGTGTGCACAAGATCGATGTCGCAGCATTATGCTTGGCAACGGGTGTTTGTTATCCAATAGAAGCAAAGCTGGGTTTTGATCGGTTGGGTAAAAACGAATTTGAAAAAAGATTTTTAAGTGAATGCGAGACATCTCACAATAACACTCGCGTGAAAGGAAGTATGATTTCTATTCTTGAAAGAAAGCTCCCCAAAGCCTGCCGAGGTCACAATCTGACAGTTACCTGGCAAGATCGCGAGTTCACTGTTTCGCCGTTTTGGATACTTATTGCCAGAGCCGCAGTAACGAACAAATGGAATGAAACCCAAGCACCAGAGCTTTCAAGCAACTGCCAGGTTTCCAATTTTGAGAGACTAGTGACAGCTTATGGTTCCAGCTCTGAGTTTAACTCACTGGTTAGGAATTTGACCGATCTTGATTACTTCAACGAGTGGCGGTGTGGCGCCTGAAAAGCATCTGTTCAACTTTTGGACCATAAAACCAGGGAAACCAGCAATACTGGTTCCCCTTTAGCATTAAGCAGTGCAACCAGTTAAAAGCTTTTAATGTTCAACCAATCTGAATATCACTCAGTTTTTAGCTTTAGCCTTTGAGCTAGACGGTCTAATGCTTCAGGTATAGTGAGTGATTCATCTTCATCTAAAAACTTCTGAACTGTAGCACTGACAAATTTAATGGGTTGCTTAAATTCCTTGGCAAATTGACCGCAGTAACTCTTCATCTGACGTTGATGCTCTTTTTCCGCGAGCGCTTTGTGAAAGCTATTGATCGCATTATTAAAGTTATTCCCGTTTTCGGTATACATCTCTTTTAAGGAGTTTTTAGGAATTCTGTAAGATCTACTTGCATAGTCCAATGCGTCTCTGAAGTCATAAAAAACTTCGCCAAAAACTTCGTATGTTTCATGATTCTGATTTGACTGATGGGTAATTACGCCATCCACTTCGTAGGCAAATCCCCGAAATTTAATTCGTTTGTAGGCCTCTTCACCGAGGGATAAACCAGCATTGATACTGGTCTGCAAATCTACACCAACAGTTGATGCTTCTTTTTCGGTCCACATTTCATAAATACGCAACGCCGTCTGATATTTATTGGCAATTTTATCCTTTGAGAATTGCATTCTTTCTTCAAGGCTGGCAGCACTGCAAGTTTTCAAAAAATCGATGCACTCATAACAACATGGAACTTTGAGTTTTTCGGCAAAATCGAACTGACTTCGATGCAGACTTGCAAATTTCAGTGGAGGGCAATAGTCGATTTCTGTTGCTTCACATCCACAGTAATAACAAACATTAAATGCTTGTTTTGAAATAGGTGTCATTTCTGAGTATTCATGTTCCATAGCTGCTCCCTGCAATTGAATTCTTGAAAGTTTAAGTGCTGAACTCATCTTCCAATTATAGTACCTAATACAGGTTCTTAAAGGAATAGCTTGGTTGACAAGGGGTATTGTTAACATGAAGGATTAGGAGTTATAAAGTCTTGGGAATGCGACCGTGTAGCGCACTCAATCGTGTAAAAATTTATTGTTGAAGGGAATGTTTTCCTAAACTTGTAAAGCTCGTGCGGATGACCACTCTTTGTTGAGATTAATAAAGAGCATAATAGTTTGGGTCGAGTCAAATTCATCTTCTCGTAATTGCAAAATCACTAACTATCACAATACTTCACTCGTTTATCACCATCACATCAATTCCATCTATCCGGCGTGGATCTTAGACTAATCCGGCGAATACAACAGAGGAAACCGCAAATGAGTAATAACAATCACAAGGCCAACCAAAAAAACAGTAATAAAGGTACACCAGGAATGAACGACGCATACAAGGGTGTTGTAGACAACCGTGCTAACCAGTTAAATCCAAATAACGTGCGCCATCAACCTGTGAAGAGTGCTTCAAAGCCCTTACAGAAAAGCCGAGTTTGCAATTCTTACTGATTGCCGATTGTGTTATTAACCTAATGCTAGGCTGTGATTTTTTCAGCGATGGATGATTGGGGGGATGCATACAACACTATCAATGTTGCATACTCGGGCTCTTTATTACTTAACGCTGGCGGTAACGGGCCGCCAGCGATTTATGATGGCAAATGTTACATGACAACGGAATCGTTTAAAAAAACCGGTTATGACAAAAAATATCCTTATACCAAGCAGTTAGTTCGAATCGCGGTGCAAAATGGCTACACCAACGCAGATATTGCGGTAAAAGCTGGCCTCAGTGGTAAATCAATTTCGCAGGTTTCTCGGTGGCGAAATGGCGAGGCACTGGCCACCGAGCGGCAAATGCGAGCTTTAATAAACGAATTTGGTCATCAGTTAAAGCGGCAGGTTGAGCATTTAATTGCTATTGAACATGATGGTAAGCAGCAGTTTGCGCTTCTTCAAGGAGATCTGCTGTTAAAGCATAGTCTACGTTTATCGACTAATAAGGGTAAAGCAGCTATTTTCCGTGTTTTACTACTTAAGTGCGATCAGCGGTTTGTGGTGCTTGGACAAATTCGATATGGTCTTACAAATAAAGTCGATATAGCTTTGCTAGCTCACTCGGACAACGAAGATGCAAATTGGCAAACAATCCACGTTGTGACAAGTGAAAACACGCAGCTAATCATATCTTTTGTCGACGAATTTATTTGTTCAATTAACTTATACCATAAAGACCATGCGAGCATAGAGCAAGAAAACGAACGCAAAGTACTAGGATACAAAATCCGCCAGGTATTGCTTCGCGCAGGTTATGCAGTCGATGATCTTCGAAGCCTTGATTTATCGAAGTACGAAATTCACAATACAGCTTCCCAATAAAGCCCATGGCGAGCTAATCGCCATCTTTGAGCTGGAAACACAGCTTGAATAAAATGTTTAGGTCTCGGCCGCACCACGCTAAGTTTTAATTGCTTAGGGTCGTGTTGAAACATTTTCGGTGCTGCGTGGCTTGCCACTGGCTAGGTGAACGGTACGCCAAGTAATTGAAACTGCGCGCAGCAAAAAGGGATCGGGGTGGGACAACCGGGCCATGCGTCTTGATGGCGCATCGCTCGGTTGATCTATCTGATTACACCGTATTCCGTCTGCAATTTAAATCATAGTAAAAAACCTTGCCTTATACGTAGGCAATTGAAGTTGCACTTAAGCCGCAGGCGAAATACATCAGAAATTCTCTTCTAAAATGTTTATTTATTAAGTAGCTTATCCGCTATAGCTTTAAGTCAACACGAGTATTTCATCGATACAAGTAAAAAGATACTTGTTGGCTGTCGACCTATTTGCTAATTTGGGAACTTCTTTTTTAAAGCTTGAACACTCAAATCCATTAAAGTTGCTTTCCTGTAAAAATGGAAGGTGTTGAATCTAATGTGTTTACGAATTTTAATTCGCTCTGATGTTCTGTCGAGACCAAGCAGAGAAGTTTTGAGTCTTGAGAAGTATTTTTTAAATTGGGCTCCATAGGGAAATATCAGGAGAATTTGTTGGAAGCGAACTTGAATGGAAACCTGTCGTTTGACATGGAGTCGTCATCTGTTTTTAGAACCGTAAAATTTCGTATCCTTTTTTTGTACTGGTTACTGAGTTCTTTTGCTCGTTTTGCTATTTCTGCCTTGCTGGCAATGCCTTCAATTTACAGCCCTAGCCATGTCAAAGCTTAATCCATTGCTCCGTCTCGCGATTGTTTCTAACGCTTTAACAGCGATACATTTTCATATCCAACGTGGCGATGATTTAAATGGAAAAGACAATTCTGGGTCTACACCTCTAATTCTTGCCACAATTAGAAAAAATACAGAAGCTGTAAAGCTTTTATTGAACGCAGGTGCAGACCCAACTTTAGTTGACCAAAATGGTAAGAACGCGATGACTTATGCTGCTTTAAGTCATAGTACCGACATAGTTGATTTGTTAACTGCGCACATTAAGAAAGGGTCAGCTCCAGAATCAGAAACTTCGAAAGCCGTCACCGAAAGTTGTAATAGTGTTCCATTCAGCCATATTGATGATTTGAGCATTGCCCCTATTGAAATATTGGACGAGGCATTAGCGGTTGGTGATTCAGGTCTTAAATCACCCGAAAGTGTGACGATACCTAGAGGCGTTAAGTCGCCAATTGATGTCGTGGACCTAATTCCTGATAAAACGAATCGAGAGTTGGATACTAAAGAAAATGAAACTTTAACTCATGAAGAATTCGTGGTAACTGAACCTCAAATTGTTGAAGCCAGAGTTGCTGAAAATTCCCACAACTATTACGCCACTTGCGTTTCTGAGACTAAACAGTCCCCAACTCAGCTGGATAATTTTCTAATAGATGAGGTGCCTTTTGATGCAGGCTTCACGGACGACTGGGAGCCAGAACAAGATTCAGTAGCGCCTCTTGGGGATGAGAAAGTTCTTCAATCAGTCAAAAATATTCATCAAGCGATAGGCCGCCACCAAGTTCTAGACAAAGACAACGATTGGGATGATATCGACCTATACCTACCGGAGCGTTCAGCTTTATTAGAAACGGGTAATATCGATGAAGCCTTCACAGATTTTTTCCTGCAAGCCATAAATTTAGGCAGTGTTTCTGAAATTGATTTAATCGAACGGTGCTCAAGATTTGATGGTACTCGGAATCTTGAGTCAGAAAGGACAATTACAGCTGTTATCGGCGAACTTGGTTCAATTGTTGGTGATTATATTCGTCTTTACCCTACTGATGATTATCTAGAACATGTAACTTCAGAAGACAAAAGCCAGGTAGCTGAAGCAAAAGAATTCCTGACAGACTTAGCGTCTAACTTCAACGAGCCATTTAGATTTTACGCAAAAGATGTTCGTGGGAACCTTCTCGAGGCTGAAGAAGAAATTGCCCTTGGTAAGCAAATGGAAGATGCATGGAGAAATGCATTATCTGCACTGGCAAGATGGCCCGAAGGACTTGATGTTTTGTTTGAGGCTGCTGAAAAGGTCGCTCGAGGCGAACTTGAGGTTAGGTTTGTAAGTCGTGGTGCTGAATTACAAGAAGACACGGAATCAGATGATTACATTACTGACGAAGTTTTAAATCTAGACGATGAATTTGAAGGCGGTAATCCAACTGTTTCCTCGGCTTTTATTGCCGCAGTTACATCTCTTCGCCAAAACAATGGAAACCTAGAGTTTTCGTTAAATGTTTTAGATGAAATGAGACTGACTCGTCAGTTCCTATTCAACCTTTCAAAATGCAAAACTTTATGTTCTGCATATGACGATTTTACAACTGCATTGAGAAGTTATGCTGAAGCTCGGGAACGCATGATTCAGAGTAATCTGAGGTTGGCTTTATCTATTGCTAAGAAATATTCAAGATCTACCTTGTCTTTGGATGATCTTATTCAAGAAGCAAATATAGGACTAATGAAAGCAGTTGAACGTTTTGATTGGCGACGTGGATTCCGATTTTCAACTTATGCAACTTGGTGGATTCGTCAGCAAGTGACTCGTGGGATTGCGGATACAGAGCGAACTGTTCGAGCCCCAGTTCATATCCAAGAAAAAGCTAGAAAATTGATCCGTGAACGTGCAGAAATCCAATCAAAAAATGGAATTTTGGAACGTGATATCGATACCGCGCAGCGTAACGGCATTTCTCTATCCTTTACATGGCAACTTCTAAATATGTTTGAAAGGGCTGAATCGCTCGATGACAAAGTCTTTTTAGATAACTTTTCAGAGATGGAACAGTTTGTAGCGTCAGACCTGCTAAACCCAGAACAGCAAACAATTTATGTATCGATGTGCTCGACTATTCACAATATGCTGCAGGAATTTGATGCTAGATCGCGAGAAATTATTATCTCTCGCTTTGGACTATTTGAATCCAACGAAATGACTCTTGAAGAGGTCGGGCAGTCATTTGGAGTCACTCGTGAGCGTATTAGACAAATTGAATCCAAGGTGATGAATAAACTTTTTAATCGTGAGCGAAAGGGAATTCTTGCACCATTTTTAGATAAGGAATTCGTTAGTGAATCATAAAAAACGACACGCACCACCAAAAGCAAGTGCGATGATGGAAGCTCTAAGGGGGCTCGGCTATTCAACGGCATCTGCGCTAGCCGATATTATTGACAATTCAATTTCAGCAAAAGCGACTGAAGTCCATTTGCAGTTTGATTGGAGTGGATTGGAAAGTCGAATAATCGTTCTTGATAACGGTCGTGGTATGAATGATGCCGAGCTCGAAGCAGCTATGACACTTGGAACACTAAATCCCTTGGACGAAAGGCACGCAACAGATCTTGGAAGATTTGGCATGGGCCTGAAGACTGCATCATTTTCACAGTGCCGTCGACTCACCGTAGCCTCTAAATGCAAAGGAGGGCAAATTGTCTGTCTACGTTGGGACCTAGATGTTATATCAAGTTACTTAGATAATGGTTGGTATATGCTTGAAGGTCCGGCTCAAGGCTCTGAAAGTATTATTGAAAAGTTAAACTTGGTTGAATCAGGCACGTTAGTTCTTTGGGAGCTAATGGATAGAGTAGTTACCCAAGACACCGATTCAAATCACTTCGTAGATTTAATCGACGCCATCGAACTACGACTTGGAATGATATTCCATCGCCTCATTGAAGGGCCTCGACCGGATTTTAGTCTGTTAATCAATAACAAACGAGTCGTACCATGGGACCCATTCATGACTGGGCATCCCGCAAAAGCACTCGAGTCTCCAGTTGAGCGAAAGCACACTGCATCAGGGATTGTTGAGGTTCAGTGCCATGTCCTTCCTCATAAAGACAAACTGTCTGAATCCGAATTTCAAAAGGCTGCAGGTCCCGAAGGATGGACATCGCAACAGGGCTTTTATGTTTATCGAAACAAGCGGCTTCTGCTCGCAGGCAGTTGGTTGGGGCTAGGGAAAGGGCGTACCTGGATACGTGAAGAGCCTCAAAGACTGGCCAGAATTCGTATCGACATACCGAATACAGCGGATGCTGACTGGAAAATTGACATTAAAAAGTCTACTGCTCTCCCACCCGTTTTTGTCAGAAATTGGCTTACCAAACTGGCAGAAGACACTAGGGACAAAGCACGTAAAGTTTTTGCATTCCGTGGGGCGCCAACAATTTGTATTGGCAGTGAGCCCATTGAGCACGCTTGGCGTGTGGAGCACATGAAAAGTGGTATTCGTTATAGGATAGATGCTTCTCACCCTGCCGTTTCAGCTGTAATGGATGCTTGCCAAGGACACAAAGATCTAGTCGGGGCAATGCTTCGTGTAATTGAGGAAACCGTTCCTGTGCAACGCATCTGGCTTGATACAGCTGAGAATAAGGATACTCCAAGAACCGGATTTGAAGGGGAGCCGAACGATGCTGTTATAGAGGTCGCCAGTATACTTTTTAATGATTTAATTGAACGTAAAGGGCTAAGTGTCGAGGAAGCCAGAACATCAATGCTCAAGACCGAGCCTTTTCAAAAATATCCTAGTCTCATCGCGAATTTAAGGATCAAAGAATGAATTTTATGGACGATTCGTGCGTGCAAACTGAGTTATTAGAGAACATTACTGCAACTGCACAGCGAATAATAAGAGCTGAGAAAGATAAGTCCAAAGTAACTATTTCTTTCATAAAGGAAAAAGTGAAACTCTCGGCGATGATGTTCGGAGGACACTCTGTCAGCGAGGAAGTGCAGGAGCAAGCCATTTCAATGTTGATTCAACGGTTCAGTCATCGGATTGGGCAATCTACAACATTAGTTGATCCGTGTGATCATGTCGCATGGCTAACAGCATCACGCAAACGTGATTGGCAATATTGGCGACGTTACAGGGATTATTTAGAGTCAAAACTTGCGGATGTTGTAGTAGATGGCCTTGATGATGCGACAGATGAAATACTCAGTCTACTAGAAGATCCAAAACGGACTGATCCGTCTGATCGGCGTGGTTTAGTTGTCGGGCATGTCCAATCAGGGAAAACTAGTAACTATTCAGGTCTTATCTGTAAGGCTGCAGATGCTGGTTACAAAATAATAATCGTCCTTGCGGGTATGCATAACAACTTAAGGTCACAGACTCAGGTGCGTCTTGAAGAAAGTTTTCTTGGCTATGAGACAACGGTTGCCCGTGATCCAGGTATGCCTATAGGCGTTGCTGAGTTTGGCGAAGATTTAAAAACTAATTCGGCAACTACGAGGGCTGAAAATGGTGATTTTAGTAGTGCGATAGCAAAGCATTTTAATGGTATATCACCTGAAGAGAGACCTTGGTTGTTTGTAGTTAAGAAACAAAAGACAGTTTTAACGGAGTTATTAAAATGGATTCAAAAGAGGGTTGCAGATACTGTTGATGAAACAAGTGGTAGAAGTGTGGTGACTAAAATTCCTCTACTTATGATCGATGACGAAGCCGACAATGGTTCCGTTGATACTGGCGAACAAGCTTTCAATGATGACGGGACTCCTGATGTTGAACATCAACCCAAGACAATTAATAGCTTGATTAGACAGATTTTGCATTCCTTTACTCGAAAGGCTTACGTTGGATATACAGCAACACCATTTGCAAATATTTTCATACACCATAAAGGCGCCACGTTAAAAGAGGGACCTGACCTCTTCCCTAAAGCTTTTATAGTAAATTTATCCGCCCCTTCCAACTATGTTGGGCCGGCTCGTATGTTTGGCAAGCTTACAAATGATGGTCGGACGGAAGGTTTGCCGCTTTCTCGTTCAATTCTTGATGTCTATGACGAGCGGTCTATGGTTGGTTGGATGCCGCCTGCACATAAGAAAACTCATATTCCTATGATTGATGGTGAATATGAAATTCCAAAATCATTACGCGAGGCAATTTATGCATTTGTCCTTGCATGTTCGACAAGACAATTAAGAGGACAAGGTTCTCAACATAGTTCAATGTTGATACACGTAACACGTTTTGTAGATGTTCAAAACCACGTTTTTGAGCAGGTCGAAGCCACTATACGCCGTATGCGACAGCGTATAGTTCGACGTATAGATGCAGATGAATTGTTAAGTGATTTACATCAACAATGGGAGAGTGACTTTTTACCAACTAGAGATAAGGTTGCAATCTTATCCCCAGACGAAGAGCGTCCTGCAGAAATGCCAAGCTGGAATGAGATCCTCGATGTCTTGCCTGAAGTACTTGAAGATATCGAGGTGCGAGCGATCAATGGAACAGCAAAAGATGCGCTCGATTATGCGACACCCGGAGCAGCTCTAAAAGTTATTGCAGTAGGTGGTGATAAATTATCTCGAGGTCTTACACTTGAAGGTCTCTGTGTGAGCTACTTTGTTCGTACTACTAAGATGTATGACACTTTAATGCAGATGGGACGTTGGTTTGGCTACCGTCCTGGTTACTTAGACTTGTGTCGACTTTATACATCATCTGATTTAGTTACATGGTTTGGTCATATTGCCGATGCCTCTGAAGAGCTCCGCGAAGAGTTTGACTTTATGGCCGCAGCAAAACTCACTCCAGAATTATACGGATTAAAAGTTCGTTCCCATAAAGTAATGATGGTGACATCGCCACTGAAGATGCGAAACTCCCAAAAGTTAGCCCTTTCATATTGTGGAACAAGGCCGCAGACCATACTCTTTCATAGAGATAAAACGGTACAGCAACGTAACCTTGATGCTACCGATACTTTAATAAACTCGCTTGGGCATCTGTGGGAGGAACCACAAAAATACCAACGTGATGGTACCCCTGATAATTGGAAGAATTCACGGCTTTGGCGTGATGTCGATGTGTCATATATCACTGAATATCTTAATAATTACCTCACACACCCCGCAGCGACAAGCGCAAATGCAACTGTATTGTCGGAATTCATAACGAAGATGGTTGATACCGGGCAGCTAAAGAAATGGACAGTTGCGTTATTAAGCGGAGGAAAAGGCAGAGGCGATCATCACACCTTCCCCGGTGGAATGCCCTATGAGAGCTATTTCACTAGAAAAACGGAGGATCCTGAAGACGCAAATCTGCAGGACGTAACTAAGTTTGCAATTGGTGTGTTAACAGACCCAAAAGACGAAGGCATCGATATAAATGATGATATTTGGAGAAAAGCATTAGCTTTAACTATCGAAGCTTGGAAGGTTGACCCTTCGCGTGGCCGCGACAAGCCACCATCTGTTCCCAGCGGGAAAGCAATTCGTGAAATACGAGGAAGGCTCGGGGGGGATATAGACCGGGGTCTATTGCTCTTATACCCGCTTAGCCCTTATCACGATAATGGTGGCTTGAAAGACCAGCTTATAGTGCCCGGTTGGACCAAGCCTATTATGGCTTTTGCTATTGCTTTTCCGTCAAGCGAAAGAGCCATTTCAGTAGTTTACGATGTAAACGATTTATATTGGAGGCAGGAATATGGCCCGCTCGAGTGACGATTTTGTTCTCGCATGGTCATCACTATCATGCCAAGTCGGAGATTCTGGATGGCAGGCAATTTCACTTTCATGTGCGGGGTCTTTAGAAATTCAGGCGGGTTTACGCTCTCCCGGCAAAGAAGAAGCTGTTCTATTTTATTTCCCGAATGCACGACTTATGCGTGGAGATAGATTGCCCGAAGGTCATGGTTTCTCTGTTGATAAAATCGAAGCTTTAGATGGCAACGGAACTCGGCTGGCTATAACAAGGCAGGCTGATGGAAACATTGAATTGTTTACTACAATGGTTTGCGATCTTGTCGGTTTTATAGATTCTACTGCTGCAGATGAAACTGAATCTAAATTGTTACAGTCTCTAATACGACGCGTCCTCACATGGCAGCAATTTATGTCTCATAGATCAGGCCCTCTGAGTTCTGAAGATGAGCTAGGGCTTGTAGGGGAACTTTACTTTCTAAAGATTTTCCTGAGCTTCCCATTACCTCCAATCGGAATTCTGACTAGTTGGGTTGGTCCGAAAGATGCACCCCAAGACTTTTTGATTGGTACTGGAGCGATTGAAGTTAAAGCTACCATGTCTTCGTCGGGCTTCCCTGTGAAGATAGGTAACTTGGAACAACTAGATGATGCTGTAGCGACGCCACTTTTTTTGGCTGCGGTTAAATTTACAGCTACTGAAGATGGCGAAACTTTATCTGAAATCATTTTAAGTATTGAAACTTTACTAAAAGACGAACCTGATTCAGTTAACTTGTTTTATGAGCGTTTAATGCTCGCTGGCTATCTTGAATCACACGAGCGGCATTATGTTCGAAAGTTTAAACCCAAAGAGCATTTTGTTTTCTCTGTCTCAGAGAGGTTTCCTCGTTTGACTCTTGGTTCAGTACCGAGCGGTGTTACGCGAGCTATGTATGAAATAAATTTAGATCATGCCAAAGATTTCCTTGTAGAAATAGATGTGGCATTTAACAAATTAGGAGTAACTGGATGACCCTAGATGATTTTTTAGTCGAAACGCGTAGTGAAATTGCTGCTCTACTAAATGATGGTACTACCTATACTGAACAAACTTTTTGCGAAGTTGTGATGCAACATCTCAACGATGCAGGGATGACTTTCGAGCCTGTTGTTTGCCATTATCAGAGCAAAGTAGGAAACGCCAATCTGAAATTGAGTGGTTATTCTATTTCAGAAGATGCAGAGCAGTTGGATCTTTTCGTGAGTCTATACGAAGGTTTTGAAGTAATTACTCCTATTCAGGATCAAGAAACTAAAAATTCTGCTCAACAATGTATTCGTTTTTTGGAGCTTTGTGCAACAGGACGCCTTCAGGAAAAAATTGATCCAGCACATGATGCCTACTCCCTAGCATTAACAATTGGCGAAATTTACAACTCGCTTGAGCAGATTAGGATTTTTGTTTTAACGGATGGTGTGGCTAAATCTAAAAACTTTAAAGCCCGCGAGGTCGGCGGAAAAACAGTAAAACTCGAGGTGATGGACATTGAGCGATTGTATCGACATCGCTCTGAAGGTAAACCAAGAGATGAGCTTGTGATCGATTTCAAAGAGGTGTCAGGTTCGCCATTACCATGTGTTTATGTTCCTGGGGATACTGGTGATTATGATTATGCATTAACAGCCATTCCAGGTGAGGCGCTTCGATTTATTTATGAGAAGTTTGGTCCGAGACTTTTGGAAGCCAACGTGCGATCGTTTCTAAGTGTAAAATCAAAAGGGGTGAATGCAGGTATTCAAAGTACTCTGCGTTCTGCACCTGAGCGGTTCATGGCTTTTAACAATGGTATTGTCTTAGTTGCAGATGAAATGAGAATTGAGCGCGCCGAAGACGGGTCTCCTGGGATCATTTGGTTACGGGGTATGCAAATAGTCAACGGTGGACAGACCACAGCATCTATTTATTTCGCAAAGAAAAGGTATCCAGACACCAATCTAAGCAAAGTGAGAGTACCAACAAAAATTATAATAATGAAAGAGGTAGACCCGTCAAAAGAAGAGGCTTTAGTCTCTGACATTTCGCGTTACGCGAATTCTCAAAACTCGGTTCGACAGTCTGATCTTTCGGCAAATAAGCCTTTCCATGTTGAGGTTGAGCGCCAATCAACAACGATATACTGCCCTGATGGGGTGGGCCGTTGGTTTTATGAGCGGGCTGCAGGCAGTTACAATACCCTTCTTACCCGAGAAGGAACAACTCCGGCAAGGCTTCGAGCTCTAAAAGAGTCGATGCCATCTTCGCGAAAGATAACTAAAACTGAACTAGCGAAATATGTAATGGCTTGGGATATGAAGCCTGATGTTGTGAGCCTCGGTACTCAAAAATGTTTTGATCGATTTATGACGTTTTTAACTGATGCAGAAACAGCCGGCACCCCATTGGTTGTCGATACGGCTTTTTTTAAAGCCCTAGTTGCAAAATGTATCATTTTCAAAATGGTTCATAAAACATCTCGCCCATTGGTTTCTGCATTCTTGGCGAACGTTGTAGCTTATACGATGGCTGTTATCGCTAATAGCTATGGTACTCGATTTGATTTTGAGAAAGTTTGGTTAAGGCAAGGTGTATCAGATGAGTTCCTTGACCAAGTTGAGATATGGGCTCGTGAAGTAAATGAACGTCTTCATAGAACAGCAAAAGGGAAGATGATTTCGGAGTGGGCAAAGCGACCTGAATGCAAAGAAGCAATGTTTTCTTCGCCGTTTTCGCCGCCAGATATGAATATTCCGGAAGTTCGTAAACTCGAGTTTTGATTAATAACTTGAGCCTATCCGACCAAGTAGTAAGCATGATTTAAATGTCATTGTGCCAAAACACTTTGCTGTTATTTAGACAACCTTAAGTTGTAGTGAAGTTAAAGTGGCCCTGCTTTTACGGGATATCACAAAACCAATAGTGTTAAATTTATAACATGCCGATGTATGTGGCACGTTTAAGGGGAGAAAAGTACATGGCAGTGCGTTTGCCAACTCGGCATATACAAGAGATTAAGATTTTGCTGGTGTTTATAAAGCATGCCGGACTCAATGGTTCAATCGATACCCAAGAAACAGACTTCCTCTTAGATCTTAATAATATCGTTGAGAATGGTTACAACTTAGATGTTTGCCTTTATGAGCTAAATAATGGCGGTATTTTGAATTACGATGAGATCGGAGACGATGGTTTTGCCCCCATCGTATTGGCAGGGCTTACTAAAAACACACATGCCCATCTGTCACAGTTGATTTTCCAATTTGAGCAGGAGGCTATTGAATTAGAGCGACAGCTTAAAGAATTGCTGACATTTGACCCAGAAAAGATCACTGCACAAATTGAAGAAGCTCAAGAACAACTTCGCCAAGCGAAAACTGTTGCAGAAAGCAATGCTCTCCTAAAGCCGATTCTTCAACCAATCGCTGACATTCAACGGCACTTCGAGAGTGTCGTAGCTGTTAGCGGAACGTACGAAAACATCTATAAAAATATTATCCGTCCGGTCCAACGTGAGGGTGAAGCCGGAGTTAAAGCAACGGTACGTTGGGCAATAATTAGTATTGTTTTATCGACATTTCTTTCCGTAGCCATCGGTAACTGGAATGAGCTAACAAAGCTTTGGGAGACGTCCAAACATACTTTGCATACAACTCAACCAGTCTCGGATATAGATGTAAGCTAAATTTCAAAATAAAGTAAGCATCACTTTTGCTTCATGG
>JACCEA010772412.1_pt1 | contig 24824 bp, 15 predicted proteins | sample 7449851 | NCBI WGS metagenome assembly JACCEA01 (sample SAMN15323453, study PRJNA562643) | freshwater metagenome | isolation source: river surface water | place: USA:Blue River Watershed | collected 2017-08-18 | reverse complement strand
GGGTTCCCGGCAACCTGCCGGGTTGTTTTTTGGCCCCTTTTTATGCTCGATGGGGCTGATCGTCTTTTTGTAGATTTCTAATTCTTGGCACCGATGGCTTGTGGGATTATTTGCCGAATGCTGAAGCGGTCGAAATTGTAAAAAAAGGAATGTTGGATAATCAGAAAGAGGACGAAGTTGCGACGAGATTGGTGGAGCGAGCTTTGGAAATAGCAGCAGAAGAGAGTGGCATGAGTCTTGCAGAGTTGAAAAAACTTAATCCAGGTAGAAATAGACGCTCTCGACATGACGATACTACAGCAGTAGTGATGTACTTCTGAGAAATCTGAATTTTAATTCTTTTATTACATATTGCATTTGCATTTCAATGATGGTGTGCATAACGATTGTAGATCACGATGTGTAGATGTTCAAGAAATGCAATATCATAAATTTTGTTGCAGTGATTAGCTGTTGCACCTAATTTCTCATAAATAATGACCTTACACCGTGCTAGAAATGATTCATTCCCAATCCCAGTAAACCAATAACCATTTCTCCGGCGATGAGGATGATGATTATCCACTCCAATTTCGTAGATTTTTGGTTATGGAGAACTTCTAAAAAGAAACTTTGGAACATTTGGTAACATTAGTTTGCTTTCCAAATAAGCATGATTAAGAAGAACTTACCGAGCGTCATCCTTTACTATGTCTAACTTCAATGATAAATCTTTATATCGATAGTCTATTTCGAAATCTTTGCGTAGTCCCTCCCAAGTATAGTAATAGTCAGCATTATCCCATGCAGCATCTGTTCCCTCAAATATACCCATCTAGCGCAATTAAAATCAGAACAAATATCATCATATTAAAGAGGAAATCCTTCACCTTCAGCAAAACATTTGTGATGACAGAATTATTCGACGCGACTAGCTTATGTAGTTGTTGTGTACTTAGTGCACTAAAATTGCCTGTCTCCTGTATCCTCATATTCATATCCATGAAAGACTCCAACATACGATCAACAGCAACTGCATAATAATCTAATGCAACTGTTTGGGCCATAACAGTTCCAACGATTGTGATATTGTTGGTATCTAAACTACGAATATTGAGATGTTCTGCTTTTATTACTGATGGTTTATCCAAATTGCCATGAACAATAACTTTGTATTTTTCCGTATGTTGCAAAGGTGCTGGAATCGCAATATATCCAGCCTCAGCCTTCAAAGACTCCAAATGCTGAACATGCTGATCTTCCGGTATGTTAAAAAATACAATACTGCCGTATTTGAAAACTGAAATATACTGGTTATTCTCTTCATTCAAAGTAATCGTAACTGACTTTGCTTGATACTCTCTTCTTGCTAAGTTATAAGGTTTATATAGCTTTCCTTGAATTCGATGTATGTCAATACCACGAGCTATGTAATATGCTTTGATCGATACGGGTATGCCTTTTGACGGTTCGGGAGGAACCATTATTACTGAGGGATCTGTGGTCAAAACGTTGTTTGGATTGGCCATGGTTGGTGGAGGAGAAACAGTGGAAGAAGATGATTGCGATGAAGAACCATTTCCTGAGACAGTGGCTGGTTGTGCTGCAGTTCTTCTCAATGTGGTAAACATTTGAGTTTGTAACGAGCTGGGCAAGTAGTGGAGACGAGCCCTGCTGGTACATTGTGCCCCAGCTCGGGCAAGAGGAACGATAGGATATTTCCACATAGCACCTCGTCTGAATATAAAGCAAATGGTTTTTGCACTACGGTCAATTTTGGGCAAATTTGGAATTATACAATGTGGTCCAGCAATTGGCAATGTATGCATCATGTATGCGCCCAAGATTGCTGCACAGTCGCCGGTCAAAAACAAGCCTAAATAGGAGTCCAATTAATGTAGCGTCTTCTATACGTTCTTCTGTAAATAGTAATTTTTGAACAAAATCCTATTTTGGAATTGAACAATTTGGAATTGCATTTGCTTGTAAGAATATATACACTATGGGCTAAACAACGCCAAATAGAAGTCTTGGGATTGTAGGTGCCAGATTGTCTGATTTATGTTTATTGAGGCTGTCATGAGAGAATGGAAAACCAAGGACGGACCCCAACTCCAAACCAAGGAGATCAATTCCTTGCAAAAGCCGGAATCGCTGGTACTGTTGGGGCATTTGTTGCGGCCAGTCTGAATGGAATTGATGTAACAAAAATACGAATGCAAAATCAAAAAACAGTCATTTATGAAGGGTTAGTGAGTGGAATAAAGAAGATTTTTAGGGAAGAAGGAATTAATGGTATTTTGAAAGGCGTTGAAGCATCTATGTTGAGGGAAATAACATATTCTTCAATAAGGATAGGAGGGTACGAACCAATTCGGAAAGCCTTATCCTATGATAGAGTTGATCCTGCTGATACAAGCCCTCTGGTTAAGTTTTTTTCAGCTCTCATATCAGGAGGATTTGGTTCGGCCCTCGCAAATCCTCTAGATCTCATAAAAACACGCTTTCAAGCAACTTTACCACATGAAATCGTGCCCTACAGGCATACTTTACACGGCCTACAAACCATCTATTTGTCTCAAGGCCTCTCTGGGCTTTATCGCGGATGGGCAGTTACAAGTGCGCGCGCGGCAGTACTTACATCTGCTCAGCTTGGTTCGTACGATTCTATAAAACATAATTTGCTTATCAAAGTCTTTGGGCTCAAAGAAGGATTCATTCTCCATTTGTCGTGCTCGATGGTGGCTGGCATAATAACCACGACCGCTGCTAATCCATGTAAGTTACTGTGAGAGTGATAATCTTCTGGTTTGAGTACTTATCCATTTATTTTCTTAATTTTTACAGTCGATGTGATAAAAACGAGGTATCTTAGTGATTGTGGTAAAAACTACAGTAGCATTGTAGACTGTGTGCAAAAAACGATTAAAGGAGAGGGTTTCAAGGGTTTCATGAAGGTAAGAATCAAGTTATTTGTACTGCAAGAAGGGTATGTTACTCTTCACTGCATTTTTTAAGGGTTGGGTTCCAGCGTATTGGAGGATTGGACCATACACTGTGATGACGCTCCTTATAATAGAAGAGGTTAGAACATTTTTGGGTATGAATAACATTTAGAAGAAATATAATTAGAAGAAGTAACAAGAGTAATTTATTATATTGATCGATTCCACTATTGCATTAGAGCATTACTATCGATGTTTATTTTTACAGTTTCTATACATGCCCAGTTTGAGTGCCTTGATTATTGAATCTCAGCTACAATAAGCAAAGAGAGAATCGCTGAGAAGGTGCTTAGTGGTGTTCATGGTGATCATCGTGTCCGTGCTTGCCTTCCAACAACTGAATGTATTTTGAGTTCTTCTTGGCATCCTTTGGCAATGCTGAAGCCAATCCAACACCGAGAATCAAGTTCACGACACTGAAAATAAATTCGTTCAAACTAACCCATGGAAAATTTTAAAAGAAATTAAAGACTTACACGAAACCAACGAAAAATGGCCATGTCTCGGATCTGGCAACTTCTTCACCAGCAAAATCGAAGAAACCTTTGTTTTGCCAGGCTTGAGGGTCAGGAATGTACTTCTGGGCAGTAGTTGATGAACCACCCAATGCGAACAAACCAGACAACGATGCCAACTCCTTTGGTAAGTTTGCAGCATCAACTGCCGGTAAGGCAGCAGTTGCCGCGGCTTGCAAAGCAGCTTCATCCTTGGCCTCAGCCAGCTGCTTTAATCTTAATACATTGCGAGCAATGGTAATCTTTGGAGACTCGACAGCAGCGGAACTGAGTCCACGGCGGACAACATTCATTTGTAATCTTCTGGACATCAAAGACATTTTGTCGTCGCAACTAGGTATGAATATTTTTTAAAGTGCTCCACAAGTCGAAAGATAGTTTCATCATCCAGGTGTGGTGAGCGAAAGCTTACGTTAGAGCAATTAATAATTTGGAGTTTTTTCGAGACAAATCATGGTTTTGAAAAACTCATCATCACCCTAAATCTTCAACATTTGGGAGTTTGAAAAATTTTCCCAGCGATTGTTATACTCAGATACTTTTATTTCGAAATTCTTTTGTGAGGAACCCTTCAGATATGCCTGTTGTTATCCTGACACCAGAAGACTTTGAACGTTCAACACTGGTACCACCAGCGTTGAATGGAATTGTTGCCCCACAGACTTGGAATGCTGTATGTCAGTCGATTAACTCAGCAAGTAGTCAAGCTCATTTGATGAGCTGTGGAACTGAAATCGGGATATGTATATGTTTCGCTTTCCCATGCATATTCTTGTGTCATCCTTGTCTGTACATGGCTTTTGCCTCATCTTATCTTGATTCGTAAGATTTCCGTCATTTCCTTGTAACCTTGGGTAAATTGGAGGATTTGTAGGGAGATTAATCGTATTAATGCAAGCTTCTTCAATGGCCAAAGGGTTATGACACGTGTGGATAAAAATGTTACATTCAACACAGATTTCTTTGTTCCTACTCAGCTCACTATTAGTCCCGTTCAGCAAGTAGTGGGTTTCCAGCCTCAACCACAGGCCGTATATGCAGAAGCAGTACCAATGAGTATGAATCCTCAATATGATGGTTAGGGAAGGATGTATTGAAATTTTAATTTATAAATTTGTTTATGATAGGCAAATCGGATCCTGTTGCCTCCCCAGTTATGCAGCAACCTATGGTCCAACAACAGCCTCGTGTAATGATGGTTCAAGTTCCGAGCGGTGCAGAACCCGGTCAGGTTATGAGAGTTCAAGCTCCGACGGGGACGTTGGTAGAGGTCAGATGATTGTTTGGGTATTATCTTATGTTGATCATGTCATTATAGGTGACTATTCCACCAAATGCATATGCTGGTCAGCAGTTGACTGTTCAGTACTAAACCACATCATCCATTTTTATCTGTCAATGATCATGCATGAAGATCAAGATTTTTTATTTCAATGTCTAGTAGACTTCATAAGCATAGCTATATATTACGTAACGAATATCGGCATATTCGGAAATGGAAAGTCTACAGCCATGTACCCGTAAACTAAATGCTAGCAATACAAAACTCTACTCTTTGTATTTTATCTACTTTTGACCGTGATAGAAAGACCTTTGGATATCTGTACACATACCCAAGTATAATACTTCCATGCTGTGTATCAAAAATACTATATAGCTCGAACAATAACGAACAAGTCGAAGATGAAATAGATATACTTCTATTATCTGCCATTATTACGAATACCAATGCTGGTGGCGGGCACAATGCCTAGTACAACAGATCATATTTCACAATCAATCCCAATCAATCATTCTCCTCAATCTCAAGTATTTGACAATGGATCTCTTAACAAACATCTATTAATTTCGAAAATGTGGGTCTGCTTTGCGGCTTTGCTCCGTACAGTGGCTACAACTTTGCCAAAGATGTTGACAAGAGGAGTTGAGTGTTTGAAGCAAGATTTCTTGCGATAAGTTTCAAAAGCGGGTGACGGAATTTTTAAAAAAGGACATTTCCTTCTATCATAGAAGGCGTGGTATGAAATTACCTGTTCCAGTGACGTGTTCGTTTGCAGCAATGATGGTGATGATTCGCATCGAATTGCAATGATGGTCTTTTTCGTAGACAGTATTCAATGTCCTGTCGTACCATTGCTCTATCTTTATTTGGTGTAAACTAGCTTTTCAGTAGGGTTGTCCTTGCAATTAATATGTTAGAAGTATTGATATCATTCCAATAAGATTTTATCAGCAACATACACATTAATTAACAATAACACCAACATCATGTTATTCTTGATACCAACAACGACACAATAATTGTAATTTACCAACCGCGTATACCACCTACTAAATTTTTTCAATCAATACTATCCTTCAAAATCAGCTTAATCGCTCTTTGGCCATAGACCAAATCGGATTCTGTGGTTGCAATATCCATTAGGATTTTGAATCAAATAGTCTTGATGTTCTTTGTGTGCTGGATAAAATATTGTACTTCGTCTAATATCTGTTGTCACCACTTTTTCTTTGTATCCCTTTATTTTCCCATTGTCAATAAGTTGCTGCAATTCTTTCTTTACTTTGGAGGCTATTTGAAGTTGTTCTTCGCTGTAGCAATATATCACACTGGCGTATTGAGTGCCACGATCGTTACCTTGACGATTTAATGTAGTCGGATCATGGAACTGGAAAAAGAATTTAACTAACTCTTCAAAATATGCTTCCCCTCCTGAATAAACAAAATCATAAACTTCAACATGGCCTGTCGCCCCAGTGCATACATCGCGATAGTTTGGATCTTTCGGTGCATCGGAAGGTCCCATAAAACCAACTTGCCCCTCATGAATGATACCAATATCGATATGCTTTTTGGAAAAGTCGTGGCGGAAGAATTTCTCAGTTCCCCAATAGCATCCGGCACCAAAGCATGCTTGATCTGTATTTTTTCTGTCCCAATGAGGTACTTGATACTGGTTTGAAGAAGTTTTGGCATGATTTGTTGTCTTACTCATTGCGCTAGGTAATGGTGATGCAGGAGCGCTGCTTTGTATTGATTTCTTCCCACCATCTCCTCCTATCGGAACATTTTCATCACTTCCAAGATTACCACTACTAAGCGCTGTTTCACTACCAACAACTGACACTGCCAAAGAATCCGGTTTCTTCGAATAATCAACAGAAGCTCCCGCATCGCGTGAGTTTGCACATCCCATTGTTGAAGTGAAATGCAGTGGAAGTAATTAACAGTATTTTGCGCAATCAAACGGCCAAATATATTAAGGCGAAAACAAGCATGTGGCTGATAATCTACCTGATAAATTAACTTGTTGGGTATTCCAAGACGCTTAAGGTATCTACAAATTTATGAGCATTTCAATAAAATAAGGCCTAATAAGCCTAATAAAACGCGCGGCCCGCCAGCACAGCGCAACCAGCAGCAGGCGCAGTAGCAGGCCAAGACAAATTTAAGACATAGGAATGGTCTAAATATTCAATTGTCCGACCACTTATTACTGTAAGGCCTAAAAATCTGTAAAAATTGGATGCATTACTGTTGTGCAATAAAAATAATAACTCATAATGCTAATAAAGAAAACAATATTAATACTTGTATTCATCCACGATTAAATACGCCAGTTTCATGCTGCAACCTGTGTGGTCATGAATGAAAGTTATTCGTGTAAAGCTCAACATTACAACATTGCTGTTCACAGCACAATCATCAATACAACACGCTGGATTCCCTCAGGTGCAAGCGCGGAAAGTCTTGTTGCTCATCAATAAAGATTTGTTGGAAACCGGTATGATCGTTCCAAATTAATCTTTATCTAGTCTTTATCACACCTATTCTATCTCTAGTTCAAGATGTTGATAATTACATCAAATTGAATATCATTGCTCCAAATTTGGATGGGGCACAAATGCTGTCCACCAGTCTGAGTATCCAAGATTATGTCTTGCTATTCACGCAACCCAGTGAAGTTTTAAGAGATGAAGATATAGTTGACTACACGGTGACGTATTTAATGGCTCCTTCCCAACATGGTTCATGCTTCTCTTCGCTCGAAAATATGATAGATGGTCGGGCCAGGACTGTGTCGACAGCAAATCCTGCTCGTAGCCAGACAGATCCACCCACAATCGTAGTGGGTAGCACAGAAAATACCATGAATAAGAAGAAGAGAAAGCGTCGACCTAAAAAGCGCAAGTTGAAAGCCCCGCCAGAACTTCAACAGCAATCATCCCATATTGGCATGGACCTTTCTACCGCCAACCACCCCGTTCCAAATCGTGAAATCATAATTTCTCGATGTAGATCAGATTCTAGTGATTCATCAACCTCTTCGTCAACTTCTTCGTCGAGTTCTGTCACGTCAAATGCTAGTACTTTAGAACCGCTTTCTAAAAATGTAGTCTCTGAAAAAGCTAACAGTCTTTCTGACGCACAATGCAATCGACAAGCTGACAACAAAAATGCTCCATCCATTCCAGTGGTTGATGTTAGATCATTATGGAATTTTTATTCCACCAAGCGCCAGAATAGTAATTCCTCGATTCTTGCAGGTCATACAGTGCCACAATCGTCGCCAAATGAGAATCAACGGGAAATTAGACGCGTGCGAAAGAAAAGGAAGATAGATGTATTAAAAGAACTTCAAGAAGTTGAGTCTGTTGTGCCATCAATGTCTAATGCCTCTCGAAAAGTCCAAGTATTGTCACCAGCTATTCTCCAGGTATGAAGAAAGATTAATTATTATACTTTTCTAATATTATGATTAGGAGGGGCAGATACTATCTTTCAAAATGCTCATTTTAGACGAACACACGAAATGTCCTACTCTATCGTCAACTATTGAGGTTGGTAGTATCTTTTTTTCTTTTATTTTTTTGAATAACAATTTTCCCTTTCTTTTGTGCGTCTGTAGGGTCAAATCGTCCAAATTGATACAACTGATGCGCTGGATCCGACCATAACCATCAACCAAATCCACTCAAACTCCGCTGGGGATAGCGCGGCTGAATATCAATTTAGCGATTTATTAGAAGCGTGTGTGAACATCAGTTGGAATGATGAACCACCAGGTGCAGTCGTTACTAGTGATAGAGATGAAATTATGGAATCATCAAATTTGTTTGATGATGAGTTTTCAGAGTTGTTACAAAAGAAAAGGCAGTTACTGCTGTAAATTATATATAACTCACTTATCATTTAATATTTACCATAATAGTACTCTATTACAATAACACAATTTGGTGGGTGTCGTTATTGCTTCAGCGCTTGGAAAGCTCTGACCAGCAATTGTAGTCTATTCATACAGGCGCTCTCGACAGTATTATTCCCGGAATCCTGCCTTAATGGCATAGCTATTTTCTCCATGACAAGCCCAACACCTGCATTAGCGCTCATCATCATCGTCTCATTTTGCTCTTTGCATTCTGTAGCTTGTTCGGTTACACCAACGAGGATATTAGAAGCTTGGAACCACATATTCTTATTATTAGATGAAGCTGATGAGGTGGAAGACAAAGTTTCTGTTACAAATAGCTTCAAAGTCACCAACAGACGATCGCTGATCGAATCGTCTTTCTGAATAGGACCGCATACTGTAAGTGCCAATAAACTTGCAATGAACAGATCATTGTTTCGAAGAGATTCAATACTGCTCTCTTGTACAAACATTACTGTAAGTCTTGACAATAAATCGCTAGTCAGAAGGATATCAATCAAATCATCTTCAAAAATCAAGGGTTTCAAAATTCCCTCCAAACAACAAACTAGACGATCCTGCCAATTGCCAGTAGCAATTGTCGCTCCTGCACTATTTGCACGAACTATCAGTAAATAGTCACATATCGTAGAGTAGCAAGTGCATGCAGCATGAAATAAATCGACACTTCCATCTATTTCTTTCATTTTCTTTTTCTTCCCTTTACTACAACTTGAAGTGGTGAATAATGAATTTGCCTTAATATGCTCTTGAATAATTTCCTGGAAAATTGTAGTCAATAAAGACTTCGTAGAATTAATTAATGAATCACTACTAATTCCTGATACTCCAGAAGTATCTACACGACAAAGCAAAGCATATACTTCTTGTAAAGTCAAACAAATGGTTGTTTTCCATTTATATTGTCCTTGACTATTTGCACTTGTCAACGACTTCGGAAAATGATTCAAACAATATAATAAAGATGGAATAATATTTACTTCATATCTTTGCCCAGAAGAAGATGAAGTACCAATACTGTTCACACCACCCAATACAAGTTCTTGACAGTCATCAATCAGTAATTGCTTGATTGTTTCCAAGATATCTTCACTTGCCGTCAAAGAGTAGTTTGAGATCATTGTCATTGCTTTTGCCAAATATTCTACCATTTGTTTGACATATACTGGATAATTACGCAATGCTGATCGATAAGCAGCAGAGAATAGCATAGGCGTTGATAACTGCTTAAGGGCTAAATCCCAAAACAGCTTACGATTGGCAGCAGATCTTGTTAACCATTCTTGATCAAGATTAAAGACATGGTTTACTGTCGAAATACAACCTTTGCGAATATCAGAAAAAATTATCTTAAAATCTTTCAATTGATCGGTAGAACTTGTAGTAGAGGATCCATTACCAGATGATTGCTTTACAAGAGCATCTTTCATACGGGTTTGAAGATTACTGACACCTCGAATAAAGATATCAATAGCACTTGCACTATCATTGACTGATGATGAGATATCTTGGAAAAAGTTATACATAGTTGGTGTTGCATCATCGGTAGTGCTTTTACTTTCGGAAGAAATTTTCTCAAAGAATGAAGAGATTGCACCAATAAATATCTCGACACGTTTCGCATCCACAACGTTCTCCAATGTGACTTCATCGATCAAGGCAACAACTCGCTGGTAAAGAGTAAATACTCTTGATATCATTAGTTGCCGACGATCATTATCAGCGTGAATGCGATTCAAAACAAGAGTTAGAATTTCGATTGCATTATGAAAAGCACTCAAGAAGCTATCGTGAACCACTTTACCATGTAAGACAATGTCAATAATTCTTTCTGACCCTTGAATCAAATCATCCAAAAGACTAGATGATGAAATAGAAGATTTAGAAGATGAAACAGAGTTGACAAGAATATTCATCACTCTTTTTGCATGATTGTTACTTTGTTGATTACTTACTACAATTTCTGCTAACATGGCAAAGATCTTGCAAATATCAAGATCAAATTGATCACCATGTGGACTATTTATTCTCATTGTACCAATACGCGTCAAATGACCCAATAATTTGATTGGCGCTGACAAAGTAGTGGTAGCATCGCCAGTTTCCGTCATAATCGGCCAAGTATTAATTAGTTCGATGGATTGATTGGTGGAGCCAATTATAAGAATCAAGTCTTCAAGCTGGTGAATGATCATCACATTTCCTACATATAAACTACTAGCAGTTGAAGGAATTGATCCACTGTCCGAGGTTACAGGCAGAGAAGGCAGTAAACCATATAACTCTTCATAAATTGCTGTAAGGTTAAAATCAAGGATACGTGTAACATACCCAATAACCCGACAATTGTGCAATAAAGAGCAACCTTTCAACAATTGTACAATCACGGAAAGAACTGTTGCACGTTGAATTGTTTTAATCGTTGTTCTATCATTTGCATAAGAAGTTAACCATTTCAATAAATCTTCTGGAATAACTAAACTATGTAAACGAGTGATGGGTAAATGTTGAAGAATGCAACGAAGAATCATCACACCATTAAATGGATTATCAGAACGTATTGATCCCCCAATCAATGCTGTAAAAACCTTTTCCAATGTTATTCCATTACTAATGGTGATATTTGTATTATTGGTATTGTTGGTCTTTTTGTTGGAAGCGGAAGTGAGATCTGGAAATGTTGCAAGAACCCAATCTTTTAATTGATTGGCCTTGTGTTTTCGCTCCAATTCATCCCAGGTTATTTGATTTGCGACAGAAGTCATTTCTCTTGAAAATATTCTTAGGCCTTAATGCTTATCGCAACAATAGAAAGGTAAAGATACAAAAATAAAATTATACTGTTGTGAGTTGTTCTGGCTTTGTGATGGATGGTGCTGGGCATAAGGATCAGAGAACTGCTATAAGTATTTATATCTAGGCATTGACATGTAATCTTCATTATTTTTGTCATGTGTTAATGTTACTGATGATAAAACCATCATCCATTATCGTTTGAATTTAAATAGTTTTCCAAGACATATGTATTTATTATATTATATACAAATAAACAAGCTATAAATATTACACACTACAGGCTGCCTGTACTATTGACACCAATATTATTAACATCACTGCCGTTTCCCACCATATCTCTTTCCCTGACAGCCGTTGCAGGGGACGTTGCTAAGGGACTCGAAACGGGAGCATCGACGATGGGAGCAGGAAGACCACGGAAGCTGATTTCTGTTGAGTTCCAAGTGTCAATTGGCGATGAAAAGATTTTTACAATAGATCTTCGCTCATCCAATACTGACATAATGCTGTGGTCAAGCATTCCTGCCATGCGATGCAATTGTTCAGCATATTGCGGTGTATCCATAAATTGATCAATATCATCTACGTCAATGACCATTCCTCCTCCTAGTGGATTATTTTGGTTATGCCGATGCCTTTCTAAACTTTCTTGCTGCCTTCTATGCTTGAGGATGAGCTTTAGCTTGGCAATGCGAATTAAAGCATTCGATCTACTTGTTGGCCACAAAACACCCGCAAAGATAAATACACAAAAAAACTTACAAATGTCATTCCTCTTACTCTCTGCATCGATAAATCGAATACCACCTTTTATTTCTTCATCAGAACAATATCGGCAAGCATACTGATCAGCTCGTGCATGATGAAATTGATCAAGCAGATATTGAGTAAATGGAAAAGAACAAAACATAATAAACATACTCAAAACACTTTGATAAGATGTTAATCTTGAAAATATCAACGCATGCACTAAATATTGACTATTCCAAATTAATAAGAAGATATATTGTATTGACATCAAAATACCGCGTACCATGGCTGTATTATATTTGACAAAATACAATCTTCGCTTCAATAACCACATACTTACAAATCGATCTGTGCTAAACACAACGGGACAGATGCCAACAACTGTTTGATACGGTGGTGACAATATAACAAGAGGATGATTAGGAAATAGTTGATTGATATACTGGTCAAATCGATAAGTGACCATGACAACATGACGTAAGGCCCATGCGATTAGAGTAGTGATCCATTTTGATATACTGGCGTGAATATTATCATGGTATGCGATTATTACATTTAAAAAGTTATTTGATGTTGAAGATGATGGCAATATAGATGAATTGGTCATATTCGAGTTGATTCCATATCGTGGAGTAAGCAAACTGGTCACATCATCATCAACATCAATACAATCTTCCTCATCATCAGTCAATTCTATCGATTGATTGAAAGATCCATGTTGTCTCGTAGATGATGAAGTAGATGTAGACAATAATATTGCGGTTTCTGTTGCAGTATCAGTGGATGGTGATGAAGGCAGCCATACATCATTGCCTATGGAAAATGCCATTCCAATCGTGCTATTCATTATTCGAAACCCGACTTTGGTATTGAGATTTAATCGGCTCGCACATAAGTTATCAATCTCAAGTTGGCATTCCGACTCTATTCTGTTATATCCGCCATCTCTATATTCAACGCACATCACTTGCTTTGCCCGATATCGGTCAAGCCAGAGATCATGTACAATCCACATGAAAGGAACCCAGACACAGTAGATCGCTAAGACAAATACACCCATTAGAGTGAGATAGTGAAGAAAGTCATAGAACCCAATCATTCCTTCGTTTCTTGATGGATGTGACTATAGTCAGTATCTCTCCATTTGGCATTATTTGAGATACCATATACTTAATATAGATTAAGTAAATACCAACTACTTCTAAGGCCTAATAATGAAAAAAAAACAACTTCTATTTAGTAGGGCCCTTAATTAAGAAATCGATCAAATCTAAATTACGCCTTATACATTAATAAATAGATAATTGGATTGAATGGTCGGGCGGTTCGTTCACCCAAATGGTATTATTAGCATATACTTCTATTATTGTATGATATTGTACTACCAAAATCACAATTTAATAAATCTCCTGTGCTCCTGTGTGGAAATAGTATATCAAAAGTGGTGTCTCTGATCCATATTTCTATCGATGTGTTCGCCAAATTGGTTTTGCCACTCATGTTGCTTTCATTGACAGCAAGCTCAGGGTGGGCATTTCACTTGACGCAGTCCTTCTCAGCAAGGGGTACGGTATCACCTGCCTTAAAGCTCCTCACTACAGGAAATTCCTTTCGCTTCATGAGTAGTATCAAGAGGCAGTCTCCATTTGCTACTGCCCGTGCTGCAGTGGGTCGCGGAGGGGGCTACAGTTCCAACGACAAAAAGTTTGATCACCACAAGGGAGACCGGGACCGTCGTTTTTCTTCTCCTCCTTCAGGTGATAGTTTCAAAACTCACACTCGGTTTGCTGTTAAGAATAGACCAGATGAAAAGGAATCACGATGGGGAGAGAGATTCAAAGAAGGGGAGAAAGGAGAGAGATATAAAGTAAAAGAGAGAGATACCGAGAAAGATAAGAGACCACCATCGCTACATGGAAAGGGAGGTAGAGGTTGGGGGAGACAAGGAGGTAGAGTTGATGGTGGAAGGGGAGAGAGACCTCGAGATTCATGGGGAGAGAGGCCTCGTGATCGGGGTAGAGTTAGTGGAGATGGTGATTTTCGACCAGGGAGGGTCTTCAAACCGAAGGGTGGTCGTGATTATGGAAGTCGTGATGATAGACGAGGTGGAGATGGTAGAGGCAACGAGAGAAGACTTGAAGAACGCCCAGTCCCTCATAGAGAGATCGAAAGGTTGCCATCCGAACAAAGAGTCCCTCCTACCAGACCAAGAATGACAGATAGTCGAGACGGTGATTCACTGGTTGAGAAGAAACAGAGAACTGAGCGATTCAGAGATTCCACAATTCCAACACCAGTTCATAGAGAATTTTCTAAGAGAGATACTCCGGTAGCTCATGCAGTGAATCTATCGTCATCTCTTGCTGCCCCAGTCCCTCCTTCATTACAAGCATTCCCACGTGTTCATTTACGTCCAGGAAAAGCAAGAATCTTTCAAGATGGTAATCCAATTGTATACGACGGTGCAATTCAATCAATTATACCAGGAATATCAGGTCAATCTCCACAATCAGGTGATGAAGTCTTAATATGTGATCAACATGGAAATCTTTTTGGTAGAGGATTTTTTAATTCATTTTCACAATATCGTGTGCGTATTATTGAATGGTCATCATCAAATCATAGTAATAATAAAAGTGATAATCCTTCCTCATTTGAACTTTCATTAGAAAATCTTTTAATTAATAAATTCTTACAATCAAAATTATTAAGAAAATCAATTGGTTTACCATCATTTGAAACTAATGCCTATCGTTTAATTAATAGTGAAGGTGATGGATTAAGTGGATTAATTATTGATATATTTGATAATATTATATTAGTACAAAGTTCAGCATATTGGGTTGAGCAGTATAAAGATACTATTCGTCATGCGATTGAAAAAGTCTTTGAACAAGATGAAGTTGAAGAAGATAAGAAAACTATGAAAGTTCAATGGAAAATTTCTGAATCGCGTTTAAAACAAGATGGTTTTGTTACGAATGAATCAAATTCTATGAATTCTACTTCTCTCTTGAATACTGTTTCTCCTTCTTTAACAGATAGTCAATCAATAATTATTAAAGAAAATAATATTAAATATTTAATAACACCGGAATTAGATCAAAAAACAGGATTTTATTGTGATCAACGCGATAATCGTCATTTAATACGTCAATTGATTACACAACGTATGAATACGATATCATCGAATAAACATTTGCGTGTACTTGATTTATATTGTTATACAGGTGGATTCGCTATGAATGCAATTTTAGGTGGTGCATCAGAAGTACTTGGTATTGATTCCTCAAAACAAGCATTAGATAATGCATTAAATAATATTAAATTAAATTCATTACAAGGTGAATTGTTTTTATCAACACAACAATATTATGAAAATAATCTACCATCTAATAATAATAATAAAATAATTAATTTGATTGAAGGTGATTGTTGTGATGTAATGACTAATTTATTAATGAAATCTCAAAATAGTGATGATAATAAATTTGATGTTATTATTTGTGATCCACCAAAATTAGCACCAACAAGATCCTCTCTTGATATGGCATACAATAAATATGTTCAAATTAATGCGCAAGCAATGCAACTTATTAAATCATCATCATCTGGTGGTGGTATATTATTAACTTGTACTTGTTCAGCTGCTATGACACAAAGTGATACAATTGGTAAAACTTTTCATTCAATGTTAAAGAGAGCTGCAAAAATTGCTAATCGTCGTATTACATTTCTTCAAGAGAATAATGCTGCAAGAGATCATGTAATTTCATTAGGTTATCCAGAATCTAATTATTTAACTGGTGTTTTATTGTATGTGCATTGATGTGGAAGAAAGCAAGTGGATGCATATTATTGATGTAGGTAGTAGTAGATAGCACTATGTTTTGATATATATATAATTAACTTATAAAGTATCAATATACTAAATGATATAACTACAATGCTTTTTTTCAATTAATAACGACAAGTAAGATACATACCATTACTATTAACTATAAATTTCTCTCTTCAAAATATCACTTACGAGTTGTGGTATATCGCAAGTGTGTATTAGTTTTACCGATACCGCCAGAAGAAGGACCTTTCTCACCTTCCTTGGGAAAAATAAGAGTAACTTTTCCTTGTCTAATGAATTCTGACAACTTAAGAATTGATTTTAAAACCTTCTTACGGTCAATACCAGTAGTTGTTTGCACTCCTGAAGCCTTGTCAAATGTCCAATCTATCATACAAACCATCATATCTCTTGGTAACAAACTTCCAAACATGATATCAATATTCGATGAGATGGTCTTTCGATATTGACTTCTAGCATTTCTTGCATCTTTATCTTTTCCATTGCTTTTTCCATTATGTCCATTTGCCATAAGGCTTTGATTCGAGAATATTGAAGTTATATTCATCTTATTTGAATGTCTTCGAGCATTCAATGCAAACTTAGCAACATCATCTAATGTAAGTCTTCTCTTGCCATTATTTGCATTGGGGAAAATATCACCACCAGTAGAGTTGGTGTCATTGGAGCTAATGGAATCACCATCATCTCCATGATGAGCAAGCTTTAATCGCTGTTTCCATTCCCTTTGTTTACCACAAATAACTTCAGCTACATAATGAGATAAAAATGTATAAAACCGTTGAGAAGTTTCTTTATCAATCATAGCTTTCTTCTTAGAATCGATAGAAGGATGAAGTAAAGATGATCGATGTGATAGAGTATCTGCATTGTTGTTTCCAAAGAAAGAATTATTATGATAAAGGAAACGATCGGTTCGTTGTAAAAATTCTAAATATTGCAAACGAGCATCATCAAGTTTTCTATTTGCTTTCTTGAGTAACTTCTGTGCACGTAGTTTTGCAATTGAATTTGATGAATTAGTTGTTGCATTAGTATTCTTTCCACCTTTTGATTTTGATGGAGAATGTCCATTGCCTCCTGCAGTTGGAGCGGATTTTTTCTGTTGCAATGAGATTTGTAGATGCTGAATTTGACTTACTAAGAAGAGCTTCTCCTCTTCATCATCTCCCTTCTTCTCTCCTGACACTGACTGCTTTTGTTTTTGTTGCTGACGATTACGACGACGAGCAGATGTAGGTGCAGTAGTTGGTGGAACAGGACTAGCAGACGCGAGGTTGTCATCTTCACCATCTGGGTCGTGATCATCTCCTCCCTCAGCTTCGGTCCCACCACCACTATTCTCTCGATAGAAATTCAATTCCATCTTTGAAAAACATTCCATTATGCTACGGATGCCATGTTGAAAGTTCTCTTGTAACATAACCAGCATTACGGATGTCTTAATATCACTTCCTTCACCAAATAAATTTTCATTGATACTAGCATACCAAACTTTACTATTAACAAACTCGCAAACTTTTAACATCAATCGTGATAATTGCCACAGCTGTAAACTGTTTAAACATGAAGACCATTCTGCTGGTAAACCTTGTTCTTCACATAATCGACTTCGAATATATAAGCAAAGTTGCCAAATCGTTATGATGCAAGCAGTCATACGAATTTCTAATTTAGTCATACGCCTAAGTTGTTGTTGAATCTCAGATGTTATTCTCGTTTGCAAAATAGAACGTGTTGAATTCATGATCCAAATTAAAGCTGATTCCATTTCTTCATATAAAATTCCCACTGACTCGGGCAAAGAAGGGCTTTCTTCAATACGTTTCAAAATATTTGTGTTCGAAGATGATGAACCATTCGGTTTTGATGCCGCGGCAACTGCTGCTGCTTGGTTCACGTGCTTCAGAGTAATATCGGGAGGGAAGAATCGAGGTAACCAAGCATAGCTAAGTTCTGAAAAAGCCAGAGGTGGTGCATAACCCATATTATTTCCTAATTGACGATGCGAAGGACCAATTGATGAACGGAAAGCTAGATTATCTTGTGGCACCTTTTCAAATCCAACATTCCATAATGATGATATAACCAGTGGACAAGCTTCTTTCCAAGATGCGCTTACCGGTCCCGTTGCACCTACATTGGAAGCATTACTCGCTGCACTCGCTCCACCACCATAGCCACCAACGATGGAGGAGCTATTTCCTGCAAAACTGACAAAGACAGTCGCGGCAGAAGATAAAGATGACGGTAGCAATACTGAATATAAAATAGCATTCCCTGTCATTGACGTCAAATCAACCATCTCTAAAATAGCCTTTCTTGTGTGAACCGATGATAGAGCATTTTTCACCATTTTTACAGTTTCTTGTAAATTTGCTTTCAAGGCTTTCCGCTCAGCATTGGCGTTTGCAGATGCAGATAAAACGGATGTTTGTCCGTCATTTATACTGGAACTGACACTGCTACTGCTTGAGCTACTATTGCAGTAAACGATAGGAATCTGTTTTCCACCTGCTTGTAATGCAAAATCACGGACTCGTTGAGAAAACACTGCATTTTGACTTCCTTCTTGACACGGAATTAAGAAATATGTCGGTTTCCGACGGAAATTAAATAAAGTTTCACGTAATTCCTTCATGAATACAAACTTGTCAACATCTGCCGTATATTCCTGACAAATTTCTAAGACAACTACTTCCCAATTGTGATGATCACGACATGAAATTGCCGTAGTTGACCAAGCATCTTGTAGTTCCGGGCCATATGAACTTAATTCCTTCCCTGGCAATGAAACAAGATGTATCAGTTTAGACCATGAGTTTATGATTGGAACATTGTCTTGCAAAGAAGAAGTGTTTATCATCGCCGAGTAGTCATCCAAAGATTGGAAAAATGTTGACCGCACTCGACTCTGACCATTTTTGCTGCTCCGTGCTGATGATGAGCGTTGTAAACTTCCCCCACCTCCAAATATATCGCCCTTCTCATTTTCATCAACATCTTCGTCTTCATCTTCCAAATCATTCATTTTCCCCCTTGCACTTTGGCTGTCACTTTCACTATCTTCATCGTCGTCATCATCCTCAGCAATCGCTTCTTTTGCTAATCGCGAAGGAAGCATTGCTGAATTGCCTCCTGCTGTAGATGATGAAAAATCCACTTTAATGGTTCGTTTGCCTCGATTCTTATTACCACTTGTCTTTCTTATCGAGACAGCAGGTGAACGAGACACATCGCCGGATGGACTATCAGTTCCTGATGAATCCACATTCATAACATCTTCATCATCCATTATTTCTTCGTCGCGATGCAAGATAATGTATCCATCCTTTTCCAAGTATTTAGCAACTAAGGAATACATCACTTCCATCATATTTGCTGATGAACCAGGCCATAGTGCCTCTGTGAGCAACCAAGATTGAAGAATGGTTAATTCAAACCCTTTGGCCCACATTCCTTCTTCATTGGCAGCATCTTTAATATTGCTGCTGCCGAATGAATCTACTCCAAATGGATTACCTTCCACATCGGGACAGCGTGGAGGCAAAATACCTTGCAAAAGGGATAACAATTCCTTTTCCGACAACTTCTTACTATCGATGCTCTCTAAATACACAAGGTTTTCCTTCCATTCAACAAAATCTAAAATATTTCGTTGAATACCAGCTGTGATACCCTTAAAGATAATAGACAATGATGGATGACTTTCCAGTAATAACAGGTTTACATAAGCACGATCATCATAAACTATTTCTGTGAATTCACTACCGATACCAATTCCGGTCAAAGCTGTAAGGGTTGATGGCTGTGGCTTGTTCGCAATGGATGAGAGTCGATGATCCGTCGGTGATGAGTGGTGCGAGACGGAAATAGCAGTGGATTGTCGACGGGACCACTTCGTTGCTAAGGTGTTAGAAATAACAACTCTTCTTGAATCACGAACATTTGAAGCAATATTTTCTAATAAGTTTGATGCTCGATTGGTTAAGCGTCGAGATCCCTTGTGATTCATTGAATTTATTCCTCCACCAGCAGTCCCAGAAGTATCAGCACCGTCAGCAAACATAGAATGAATTGAACTTTTTCTTCTTTGTGAAGCACTCTTGTTACCGATCATGGATTTTCGAGCAGAAGGAGGACCAGATAGAATGGGACCGGGACCACTGGATCCAGTTTGTTGCATTGAGCCAAGAATTTTACTCCCTTTAGCTCCAAGCATCCCCATTAGACCAATCCCTTTCCCGCCGCTATTAGCTTGGATCATGCTATTCTTTTTCCCTACTGGACTTCTCAGCTTAATTTGAGTTTGTCGAGCACGATGAATATCTTCTGCCGCTTTCACGGAAGCACCCAAAGCAATCACAGCCTGATTATTAAAAGCAGAAAATGTGCGTAAACCTTTGCATTTTAGCCACTCCACTTCGAAAGGGTCTCCTGATTTTGCAACCAATCGGAGTAATCTACTTCGTTGAGTTATGTAAGTATTCTCGTCCGCATAGAAATGCACACCATAGTCATAAAGAGACAAAAATTTGGGACGAGTCGATGCGGTGGTAGTAGTAGCATATGTGCTTACGGTTATTGGTGAACTGGACACTACAAGGGACGCAGCTGATGTTGTACTACTTCCTTCACTCCTGGCACTTAAATCCATTGCTGCAGTATATCTTCTTGAACGCTTGTTCAGCCACAATCCATCAGGAAGGCCACTACCTCGTTCTAGCACTAGATCGTAGTACCCTGGACGGTGATTTGTAGCTCCCAATCGACAATTAGACGCAGCCTGTTCCAATCCAAGGTTAGGACCAATTCCGCTGTTACTTCGAAGATTGGTGTTTAATTTATTACCACTGGTCCGACCTTTAGGTGCTACATTGCTTGACCCCTTTCTGGCGATCATTGCGGATGGCGATCGATCAACAAAACGCTCATCTTCATCGAACTCGTCCTCATCTAAATCATCCTCATCATCTTGTTCGTCTTTGCGTGTCTCTCCAATTGCAGGTCCAGTGTTGTTTGAAGCACGAATCCGCCGAGAGACAAATCCGGAAGCTGAAGTTGACTCACTTGGGGGAGCGGGAACAACACCATTATGGTTATTGTTAGTATGCTTGACTACAATATCTTTGACATGAAAATAATAACAAAATCGATTCATACAAAATCCTTTGCCTTCCAATAGCATATAGAACAATGCACGAACTTCATCGGCTGGAATAGGATCAGATTGGGCCCAAGTCGACAAAATTAATATCAACTTTAACAAGCTTTCCAGACCTGGTCTAATATGGAGTTGAACATACCGAACCATTTCCCGCAAAAATAAAGTTCTGAGTGGTAGCAGTTTAAAGTGCATAAGTTGCAATGCTTTTCTGCGAATACACGGCAGTAACCCAATGTCTCTAGAAATTTCTTCTTGATGTATTAACATGTTCATATTCGTTGCAGCACTCGGATTATTCCCAGTTGAAGGATTAGTAGAAGTAGTATTCTCTCCAGCAGGTGAGAGACCAGACAATCGAGTACTGTACTTTTTGGAGGAGCTTCCACTACCGGAAGACAATCTATACACTTGCTTTTTGCTACTTTGACTTGGGCTCAAACACTCAGTTTCCTGCCGATGTCTCACAATTCTTTGAATGGAAATGATTCCCTTCAGCACTTTCCAAGCGTGATATAACGAAATCGGGAATTTTGATAGTCCCTTATTCTTCTTTACAAACTTGATTACGACAGGAAAAAAGCTGTTAGTCAACGCATTGGACGTTAGGCAATATGGCGGAAAGACTTCAGCAGGTAGCAGCTGACCACACATCCTCAAAAAATCTCCAGTCATTGCAAATGTTTCTTTGAAAGAAGATTGAAAGGCCATATTTTCTCGTATTAACGATAATTCCTTCGCCAATGATCGCTGTAAATCATCTCTTATCGGATTTGCTTTAATAATATACTGAATAATATCTTCTCGTGAAAGGATACTCAAAGAAATTGCTCCTTGTTCCACAAGTCCCTCGATAGCAAAGCTTTTAGTAGTTTGATCATGCTCAAGTTGCATCCACTCGAACACCATCACATTTACATCTTTTTCAATTGTAATCAATTGAGTAGATTCCAGTAACAGAGTTTGATTCCTCGATATTAATGTCTCCAAATTGCCAGGCGAAAGTGATTTGCAAAGGTTCCAAGATAATCTATTTGTGAGGATGTGATCATTGGCATAATTTTGCTCCACACTAATCTGGATCGGACTTTTTTCAACATACATACTAGAAAAAAGATTCACCGACCAATGCAGAGTATTAATATATTGCATGCAAGAAAGAGGTAGTGGTTTGCTTTCGCCATTTGAAGCTAATGTCGGAGGAATACTCGAGAGTAAGACAAGGCGGAATCTATTTGGCAAACGAATCAAATATGACGATTGCCCATCCAACGTAGTCGATTGCGATGAATTGACATTACTACGAGGAAGAATCTCCAGATATTTTTCATTGGATTGATCGGTGATGATTCTCGATGACAGCAGACATATTAAATCATCGGATGAACCACAATGGACATCATTGACAATGAGAAATAAACCTTTTTGAGGTTTTTTCTCTAAAATTTTTGACCCATTGTTACCTGAAGTTAAAGATGAACTCATTGGATCAGATGCATCATGAGGATTTCCAAAATTCAGATTGTTGTTGACAGTATCACTACCAGAATTGTTTGTCCCATCGGTTGCTTGAATTATACCCGTTATCCAAGTTTGAAAAACCGTTATAGAAAATTTTTGCGCTGCAATAACATAACAATCAAATAGCTGCTCTTCTTGAAATTCAAACTGTGATTCGCCGCTTTCGGGATCAACAGTTTCATTTAAATTTGTTTTCAGCGTGCAAGGGACAGTTTCCAAAATGGCGTGAAGTGCAGAGCCATCAGGGTCGACTACCAACGTGTACCAAGGTGATAAATAGAGCAACGATATACTGTTCAAGGACGGTACATCATTCGCCAAAGACAACTCTGAATGCTTCATCCAACTGCGACACTGTAATCGGTCAAGTAGACTGCCTAAGATCAAGGGGCTGCCAACTTTCTTATCATCTAGAGAAGGACCGCTTGGTACGGCGCCAGATGGATAACGAAAATTCTTATCGATCTCTTGACGAATAATCTCTAAACTCTCTTGTCTAATTTGGTCTGGCAGCCATCCAACGCGAAAAAATAGCGTGATAGCAACCACAATATCATGAACGAAAACTTGGAGAGTATCAGAAATTTTGTTCGATTCACTTTGAGCGAAAGATCTCGCACTGGTCAGACCCTTACTCAGTTCTGCTTTGCGGATACGGCTTTTCTCAATGGTTTCTTGTTTCAATCGATTTTTTTGAATAGTTGTATCCAACAAATTCAACTGATTCATCAATTGCTCGAGTTGTTCTTTCAAACCCACGCATATATTTTCTTTTTCTTTGATGTTAAACTGCCGAATTTCCTCCAGTTTTTTCTTTTTGTCCTCCAAAATTGCGCGCTTGTTGCTGATAAATTCTGAGGAAACAGCATATAGATCGATTAAAATTAGGTATTTCCGCAAAACGTCATACAGAGGATGAGAAGGAATGGTTGCAGACTGTTGTTGCTGAGGAATGATTGATGGTTCCTCGGTATTGTCACTACCAGTAGGTAGCGCAGGAGCGGGTGTGGAAGAGGAGCCGGCTGCATTAGAGACAGAAAATTGGGTTGGTTCTTCTTTCATAATATGCTTGATGTAAAGTTTGAATCTTGAGGGAGGGGAGTGCAGTTCAGCTTGAAATAATGATGAAGTTGCCGGATTTAAGAGTGAATTCATTATCTTCAAAGCGTTTGTCTGAACAGATGTCAAAGTAGTTGGCGAAATATTTTGTAATTGATTCATAAAGTCACTCAGCTTCATAATCAGTGACATAGAACAACGTGCTACCATATCATCGTCCATTTTGATGCTGAAACTACCGTCTTTTTTATCATCTTTCTTTGCTAGCTTCGGTGGAGTGTAATTGATGATAACCATTATTGCTCTCATTAAGTCGATCATTGGTTTCGGATATGGTTTGGTGGTAAAAATAATACTGAATGATTGCCAAGCTTGATTTTTGTATGTCAAAAGTCTCTTTTTATGCTGATACCATACTTCATTCAATTTCATTTCAAAGAAATCAACTTCGAGTTGTAAACTAATGATGTCATCACGAATCATTAGTTCTTGCTCATAATGCATGGTCCTTGTGTAATCTATGGCAACATTCTCCAATTCTTTACGTGTATTTTCAACGTCTTTAGATAATTTGCGAGATATTTTAATCAATTCCTCATTGTTTTCCAATAATTTTGAATCCATGAAGTCGGAGTTCTCTAATGCATATATTGCTTCATTGTACCCTACCAAGATTTTGTCGTACATGTATTTTGAACAAAGCAATTCCCGACCTAGTGACTCAATTATGTAAACAAGATACTGATAACTGTGACTTGCAATACGGTCTCCCCCATTCACATATAACGGCTGTTGCAGAAACATGGCATCACAAGGTAGTCCCACGGTTAGGGCAAAGGAAAGTAATTCCTTCGCTTCACGAATCATTTGATGAACTTGACAAGCGATTGACGGTAAATTCCTTACATCTGCTATCACCGAATTTGGGAACAAAAATGCTTCGAATATTCCAAATTTATC